>UMFM01010018.1_pt1 | contig 10135 bp, 8 predicted proteins | sample 1965011 | NCBI WGS metagenome assembly UMFM01 (sample SAMEA4836046, study PRJEB28245) | human gut metagenome | biome: gut microbiome; material: fecal sample | place: Denmark | collected 2008 | reverse complement strand
GTGTGGCAGATAAGACGATTGCATCAATCATAAAAGATTTCCTTGCGTGCAATGCGGAAGGAAAGGATCTGACAGCCTGGGCGGACGCAACAAGAGAAAAACTGAAGGGACTGGATATATATTCAGAAGACGGAGATGTTTATCCACTGTTTGATGCACATCTTAACCTGCTCTGTAAGGAGCCGGACAAGGCCAGTAATATTCTGGATGATTACAATTACAGCCGTTTCTCAGTGAATAAGGATTCGGTCATTTCATCGTATTATCTGTATCTGACTGCGCTTTTGAGAAAATCAGGCAGCCAGGTTAACAAAGCAATTGAAGAACTGAATAAGGCATATATGAAAGAACCAACTTCATGGGAGCTTGTGTGTATGCTGATTGACATTGATCCGGAATATAAAAACTACAGCAAAAAATTACAGGTTCTGGAACGCCACTGCAGCAACGGTGCGAACCAGGTAATTCTGTACTGGCAGGCATACCGGTGTTTTCTGGAGAAGCCAACCTGTCTGAAAAAGCTCTCGGCATTTGAAGTACAGATTCTCAATTTTGCGCAGAAGCACGGAGTTCTGACAAAGGAAATTGCGCTTTATATGGCGAACCTTGCATCCCAACAGCGGACTTATGATAAGAATCTGGATGTTGTGATGCAGAAGGTTTATCGGATTTTCCCGGATCCACAGATTCTGACAGCAATTTGTACCCATCTGATCCGTGGCAATCGGACAACACCGGAATGCTTCAAGTGGTATGCCTTGGCAGTAAAAGAAGATCTGAAGATTGCGCAGCTTTTTGAATATTATATGATGACTGTGGATGACAAATATCTGGACAGACAGTTTCCAAAATCCGTATTACTTTACTTCCGGCATGGAAATACACTGGAATATAAAAAAGCAGCGGTGTTGTATGCAAATCTGATTAACTGTGAGGAAGAAAGCAGTGAGCTTTACAGTGCTTACAGAGAGCAGATGGAGCGGTTTGCCTGGATGCAGCTTGAGAATAGAAGGATCAATGATATTCTGCATATTATTTACAAACGCTGCTGTACTGAGCGGGATATGACACCGGAAAGAATACGGGCAGTTTATGATATCTGCCATGCTTATGAGATTAAGACAACGGTAAAGAACATGGCGTTTGTCATGGTGATCGAGCCTGACGGAACGATCAGTCAGAAAGTACAGTACAGTGCGGATGGAGTGATTGTATATTTATACAATAAAGACGCACGGATTGTCTGGGAATCAAAAGACGGCCGCCATTACATTGATTCCATTCCATATGAGACTATGAGGATGTTCTATGAGAACCGGTATATGGAAATCTGCAAAAAATATCAGGAAGAGCATGAGGAAGAGGAGCGGAAGAAAGAGAAAAAAGAACTGACCTGGGATATGCTTAGAGAGCACGGGCTGGAGATGGCAGATGAAAAAGAAGTGTTTAAAATGTGCAGTATGCGCCTGCGTGAAGAAGGTACGGAGGAGGATGATTTTCTTCTGGCATTATGCTTTGAACTGTTTCTGAAAGATCAGTATGATAAGCAGACGCTGTCTTATCTTGCTGAGTATTATTGTGGATCGACCCGTAATATGAAGAAACTCTGGCATGTGGCAAGAGATTATGATATTACAACCTACAAGCTTTCAGAAAGAATCATTACGCAGATGCTTTTCTCGGAAACTATGTTTGGTGAGGAAGAAATTTTTGCGGATTATTATGAAGGAAGAACGTATTTCCGTTTAAAGAGAGCATATCTTGCTTATGTTTCAAGAGAATATGTGGTGAACGGACGCCAGGTAAAAGGATGTATTTTTGTAATCATCGCAAATGAATACCGCAAAGAGGAAGATCTTCCGGATATCTGTAAGATCGCCCTGCTAAAATATTATTCCAGCAGGGAAGTGCATCAGGAACTGGAACCGATGCTACGGGAATTCCTGCGCGAAATGTGTGAAAAACAGCTGTATTTTTCTTTCTATTTGAAGTATCCGGAGAACTGGCTCAGAGAAGTGCAGCTTTATGATAAGACGATGATCGAATATCACGCAAAACCTGGAAGCAAAGTGGCAATTTCCTACCAGATACGGAAAGGCGAAAGTGATAATATGAACTATCAGGAAGAAATACTGCTTCCGGCATATGAAGACACTTATATCAAGAGCTTTATTTTGTTTGGTGATGAATCTCTGCGTTATTATTTTACAGAGACGAATAAGGATAAGGTGACGGTTACGGAAAAAAGTGACTATAAGCCGCGTGAGGTGAGGCCAATCGGAAAATTTGGAAGACTGAATGATATGACATCACTGAAGAATGAAGCACTGGCAATCGCGATGAAGGAATTTGCAACAGAAAAACAGCTTGCTGAGGATATTTTTGTTGCTTACTAAAGGAGGAAATACTTCATGACACATGGAAGTATTATAGGATATGACATCAATGCAAAGATGTGTCAGATCAGTTATTATAATGAAAAAACACAGGAACCGGAGACGGTGGATACCGGAATTGAAAAAGAGAACAATCAGATTCCTCTGGTGATGAACTATTATAAAGAGACCTGGACTTACGGAAGACAGGCAAGAAGGATGTCTACGGTAAGGGACAGTATCTGCGTGGAAGGGATCTGGGAGTGTGCGCTTGGCAATAGGAAAATTGAGGTAGACGGACAGGAATATGAAGGCGTCCAGCTGCTGGCGGATTTTGTAAAGTACACGTTGAACGGATTTGAAGAAATTGAAAGCATCACGTTTACAGTCCCGGAGAAAAACGAAGACATCCGCGTCCTGCTGAAGGGAATCGGACAGAAACTCGGAGTGGCAAAGGAAAATATTTATGTTCAGGACTACAAGGAAAGCTTCTGTCATTATATGTTTAACCAGCCGAAAGAATTATGGCAGTATGAAGCGGCACTTTTTTACTGTGACGAGGATGTGATCCGGGCATATATGTTGCGGGAACTGAAGAACAGTTCGCAGAAAAGCAGAGAAAGCTTTGTGACGGTGGACAAGGTGGCAGATGCACGTATGGAAGAACTGGAAGCAGTTTATCCGGTGCTGCATGTTGAGAAGGCAAAAGCGGCAGATGAGCATTTTAAACGTTTTATCCAGAGTGTATTCAACAAGAAGATGATCTCTTCTGTTTTTTTGACAGGAGATGGATTTGAAAATAACTGGTATCCGAATTCTCTGCGCGTTCTCTGTAACGGACGCCGTGCGTTTATGGGAAATAATCTGTACAGTAAAGGAGCGTGTTATACAGCGCAGCGCAGAAAAGAGGAACAGTCAGATGCGCCAGTCTACCTGGATGAGACAAAACTGACCGAGCAGATTTCCGTGCGGATGCGCGTGAATGGAGAAGAAGGCTGGTACCCACTGGTATCCTGGGGCAATCACTGGTACGAATCAGACAGACAGTTCGAGGTGCTTCTTGGTGATACAGAGGATATTGAGATCCATGTAGATTCTCTGGTGACCGGCAGGCATCTTGTGGAGTCGGTTTCTCTGAAAGGTTTGCCGGACCGGAAAAACTATGCGCTTCGTCTGAAAATTAGTACATTCTTCTCGGATGAAAAGACCTGCCATATTATTTTTGAAGATATGGGATTTGGCGAATTTTTTGCGCCATCAGGATTTCGGTTGGAGAAGATCATTGAATTAGGAGGCAGCAATGGGCAGTTTAATTCTTTGTCATAAGAAAAAGGCAAAACATCCCTATGAAATTTCGAGGATCCATACAAGGATCAGTACACTGGAAGAGCTGTGTTATTATCTGTGCAACAATCTGTATCTGATCGATTATACGATCATGAATGAGCAGCTCTGCAGATGGATCGCAGATGAACTGGAAATGCAGGATCTTGCAGTAAAGCTGGTGGAACTGATCCGAAATCATGGCTCCGTGGAGAAATTTGTGGTTCTTGTGCTACATGAATCCAGAATCTACACACCGGGTGAAATGGCACACATCCAGAATGTTCTGGAGAAACTCAAGAACCAGAAAGAAGTAGAACGTCAGAAATACAAAGCAGATAAGCTGATGGAAAGTGGAGAACTGGAATCGGCAATCCTGGTTTACATGTCGATCGTCAACGGAGAAAAGGATGATTCGGTAGATAAGCGTTTTTATGGTCGCGTGTCTGCGTGCCTTGCCGGAGCATATGGGAGAGCATTTCTGTATGAAGAGTCGGCGAGAATGTATGAGAAGGCGTATAAGATCTGTGAAGATAATAAAATGCTCGAAGGTTACCTGTATGCAAGTTCCAGATACATGCCGCAGGATGAATATCAGAAGATGGTCATGGGCAATGAAATCCTTTTGGAAATTGACAACAAACTTACAGAAAAGATAGAAAAAGTGAGAGAAAATATCAACATCGAACCGTCAAAGGAATTGTTTGAAGAATGGAAAAAAGAGTACAGAAGAGCATAGTGTACGGGAGAAAGTTCAAGGCTGTGTATTGATTTTCGGAAAATCATGTATTATACTCTCTATGTAAAAATTAAGCGGATACAACAAATAGGAGAAGACAAAACGATGAGCGAACTTGAAAGAGTAGAGACTGGTTTAGGTGAAGAATGTGGTGTATTCGGTGCCTATGATATGGATGGTGGCGATGTTGCGCCGTCAGTGTACTATGGTTTGTTTGCCCTTCAGCACAGAGGGCAGGAAAGCTGCGGAATTGCAGTGACAGATACCTATGGCAAGCGGAAAGTTCATTTCAGAAAGGGACTAGGACTTGTCAATGAAGTATTCGATGAGGAAGAACTTGGCAAATTAAAGGGAAACCTTGGCGTCGGACATGTGCGGTATTCGACAGCAGGGGGAACTCGTGCGGAAAATGCACAGCCACTGGTTCTGAATTATGTGAAAGGTACATTGGTGATTGCCCATAATGGTAATCTGACGAATGCGATCGAGCTTCGTCATGAACTGGAATATACCGGAGCAATCTTCCAGACAACGATTGATTCGGAAGTGATTGCCTATCATATTGCAAGAGAGCGTCTGAAGGTTTCAAAGGCAGAGGATGCGGTCAGGAATGCAATGAAGAAAATTGAAGGCGCATATGCACTGGTTGTATCAAGCCCGCGTAAGATGATCGGAGCGAGAGATCCATTTGGTCTCAAACCACTCTGTATCGGCAAGAGAGATAATACCTGGTTCCTGGCATCGGAAAGCTGTGCCCTTGCAGCAGTTGGTGCAGACTTTATCCGTGACGTGGAACCGGGAGAGATTGTCAGCTTTACAAAGCATGGAGTATCTTCGGACAAAAGTATGCAGATTCCACCTGAAAAGCAGGCACGTTGTATTTTTGAGTACATTTATTTTGCGCGTATGGACAGCGTGATCGACAACATCAATGTATATCATGCAAGGATTGTTGCAGGAAAGGCTCTTGCACAGTCTTATCCGGTAGAGGCTGATCTGGTTGTCGGTGTGCCGGATTCCGGACTGGTTGCGGCAAAAGGATATTCGGAATATTCCGGAATCCCTTACGGTATGGCATTCCACAAGAACAGTTATGTAGGAAGAACCTTTATCAAGCCGAAACAGAGTCAGAGAGAGTCCAGTGTGAAGATCAAACTGAATGTTATTGAAGAGGTTGTACGGGGCAAGCGTATTGTTATGGTAGATGATTCCATCGTCCGTGGAACGACCTGTGCAAATATCATCAAGATGCTCAAAAAAGCAGGAGCAAAAGAAGTTCATGTAAGAATCAGTTCGCCACCGTTTTTACATCCTTGTTATTTTGGTACAGATGTACCGTCGAATGATCAGCTCATTGCTCATTCACATACAACGGAGCAGATCCGTGAAATGATCGGAGCAGATTCTCTTGGATATATGGAAATAGATAAGCTGAAAGACATGGTTGGAGATCTTGGATACTGCGATGCATGTTTTACAGGAAATTACCCGATGCGCGTTCCGGGAAAAGATATTTCCCACGCGTTTGAGTCAGAAGAATAGGGAGGATAAGACTATGGGATACGACAAGTATGTAAGTCCGCTTTCAGAGCGGTACGCCAGCAAGGAGATGCAGTATATTTTTTCTCCGGACATGAAATTTAAGACATGGAGAAAACTCTGGATCGCACTTGCAGAGACAGAAAAAGAGCTGGGGCTCAATATTACAGATGAACAGATCGCAGAACTGAAAGAGCATGCAGAGGATATCAATTACGATGTCGCAAAAGCACGTGAAAAAGTAGTGCGCCATGATGTGATGTCTCATGTATATGCATATGGACAGCAGTGCCCGAAAGCAAAAGGGATCATTCATCTGGGAGCAACTTCCTGTTATGTAGGTGATAATACTGATATCATTATCATGGCAGAGGCTCTGAAACTTGTTAAGAAAAAGCTGGTTAATGTTCTGGATGAACTTTCAAAGTTCGCAGATCAGTATAAAGATCTTCCGACACTTGCATTTACTCATTTCCAGCCAGCACAACCGACAACGGTTGGAAAGAGAGCAACTCTGTGGATGCAGGAATTTTCTATGGATCTTGCGGATCTTGATTATGTGCTTGGAAGCCTGAAACTTCTTGGATCAAAAGGAACAACCGGTACACAGGCAAGCTTCCTGGAACTGTTTGAGGGAGATCAGGAGACCATTGATAAGATCGATCCAATGATTGCTAAGAAGATGGGATTTGAAGCATGCTATCCGGTATCCGGACAGACCTATTCCCGTAAAGTGGATACAAGAGTTGTGAATGTTCTTGCCGGAATTGCAGCAAGTGCACACAAATTCTCCAATGACATCCGTCTTCTCCAGCATCTGAAAGAAGTGGAAGAGCCGTTTGAAAAGACGCAGATCGGATCTTCTGCAATGGCATATAAGAGAAATCCAATGAGAAGCGAACGAATCGCATCTCTGTCCCGTTACGTGATGATTGATGCGCTGAACCCGGCGATTACTTCTGCTACACAGTGGTTTGAACGTACTCTGGATGACTCTGCGAACAAGCGTCTGAGTGTACCGGAAGGTTTTCTTACGATTGACGGTATTCTGGATCTGTGCCTGAATGTCGTTGACGGACTGGTTGTATATCCAAAAGTAATTGAAAAACGCCTGATGTCTGAACTTCCGTTCATGGCAACAGAGAATATTATGATGGATGCAGTAAAAGCTGGTGGAGACCGTCAGGAACTGCATGAAAGAATCCGTGAACTTTCGATGGAAGCAGGAAAGAATGTTAAAGAAAAAGGTCTGGACAACAACCTTCTTGAACTGATCGCGTCAGATGATGCATTTAATCTGAGTCTGGAAGATCTTCAGAAAACAATGGATCCATCCAAATATGTAGGACGTTCTAAAGAACAGGTCGAAGCATTCCTTAAGAATGTGATCCGGCCGATCCTGGATGAAAATAAAGAGCTGCTTGGTGTAAAAGCAGAGATCAATGTATAGAATAACTGAATAAACAGAATGAAAGAGCAGGAAGCAGATTTCCGGGTAAGACGGAAGATTGTTTCCTGCTTTTTATTTATGTTTCATGGTCTGAAAATAACTTCTTTGAAATATCAATATAGTAAAGAATTAATGCGTTCATCTGAAAGAATCTATAAATCCCATGGAAATGCATAGATATTAAATCGTCATTAATTAGACAAATTGACGAAAAATATGAAAACTGAGTTTTTGACAAACACAGAAAAGCGCGAAAAAACGCACTTATTTAGAGCAAATTTATTATGTTATCACAATAACATGGTGATAATACACAAAAAATAAATAAATTAACTGAAAATATTGCATAAAAACTATAAATAGGTTATTATAGATTCAACAGATAAAAACTATAAGGGATGTCTATTAAAAAGGAGGGTTACCGTATGAGTATGAACGATTTAGTATTAAAGGTAAATGATGTCCTAACAGGATCGGTGCTGATCATAGCACTTGTAGGTATTGGCTTGCTGTTCACATTTAAGCTTGGATTTATCCAGATCCGTGGTTTTAAAGATGGATGGAACAGAACTTTTGGCGGACTTTTTAGTAAGAAAGGGGATGCCGGAAAAGACGGAATGTCTTCTTTCCAGGCACTTGCAACAGCGATCGCCGCTCAGGTTGGTACCGGTAATATCGCCGGAGCTGCAACTGCAATTGCAGTCGGTGGTCCGGGAGCAATCTTCTGGATGTGGATCAGTGCATTCCTCGGAATGTCAACGATCTTCGCAGAAGCGGTTATGGCTCAGAAGTTCAAACAGGTCAGTGATGACGGAACCGTAACTGGTGGTCCGGTATATTACATACGAGGAGCATTTAAAGGAACGTTCGGAAAAGTTCTGGCGGCTATTTTTGCAGTGCTGATCATCTTTGCACTTGGATTCATGGGCAATGCAGTTCAGTCTAACTCAATCGCAGCATCATGGAACACTGCATTCGGAATTCCGAAGATTGCAATGGGTATTTTTATAGCAGTTGTTTCTTTGTTTGTATTCACAGGTGGTATGAAGCGAATCGCAAAAGTTACTGAACTGATCGTGCCGATCATGGCAGCATTTTATATAGTAGGTTCTTTGATCGTAATTTTTGCAAACGTTACAGCAATCCCGGCAGCATTCCATGACATTATTGTCGGTGCGTTTAAACCGGCAGCAGTAGCAGGTGGTGCAATGGGCGCAACCTTGAAGCTTGCAGTACAGAAAGGTGTGGCAAGAGGTCTCTTCTCCAATGAAGCTGGTATGGGTTCTACACCACACGCACATGCAGTAGCAAAAGTAAACCATCCGGTTGAACAGGGCTTTGTAGCTATGATCGGTGTGTTCATTGATACATTCGTAATTCTTAACCTGACAGCACTTGTTATTATCACAACAGGATCAAGAACAACTGGTTTTACAGGTGCACAGCTGAGCCAGTATGCATTCTCTACTTTATATGGTAAGTTCGGTGAGATCTTTATCGCGATCTGTATGTTGTTCTTCGCATTCTCAACGATCATCGGATGGTATTTCTTCGGTGAAGCAAACATCCGTTACCTGTTTGGAGCAAAAGCTGTTAAAATTTACTCAATCATTGTATGTATCTGCGTAGCACTTGGATCACTTCAGGAAGTAGACCTTGTATGGAATATGGCAGACTGCTTTAACAGTATGATGGTTATCCCGAATGCGATTGCACTGGTAGCACTCAGTGGCCTTGTTAAGAAGACACATGACGATTACTATAATAATTTCCTGCCAAATCAGAAAAAAGGAAAATAGATAATTTGTATAATAGCCGGAAAACAGTTATAGAAAAAAACAATAAGAAATATACAAAAAAATCTATAAAAAGACTAGCATTTTGTATAAATGTGTGCTATAGTAATCATGTCAGCAAGAGAGATGCTGCAAAATGAATAAAAAGATGCAGTCAATTAGATAGTAGGTTGATATTTCCTGCGAGAGAATCATTTATAAAGATATTTGATAAATGGTCGCCGAAGATGCAAACCGTAGAGCAGTAAAGCTCGTTGAATGGCGAAACTTTCAGGCAAAAGGATCGGGAAAGGTACTACACTCTGAATCCGGAATTACCGAATTTACAAGGAGACAGAAAGGACGTTTAAAACAGAGAAGTTGTTTTGACGTCCTTTTTTGATACCAGATATATGTTAAAAAATTATCTGGAGTATTTCAGACACAGGGAGTCAAAAAAGACCGCATAAACGGACAGGGGACGAAAGGAAGAAGCGGCTATGAATACTGGATTTATGATTATCACAAATAATCCACTGGTAAAAGAAAAACTGGGGGAAGATTATCATGTGGAATACGAAGAACTTTCTTATGAGGACACACTTAAAAAGGTTCAGAAGATGATCTTCCAGGGATACCGACTTTTGACACATCCGCTGTCCGGAAGCGTAAAACCGAATGAGACTCCATATAAGTCGGTTATGCTCTCAGAAACGCCGGAAGGTCTGGATGCACAGGCGATGCAGATCATTGCAAGCGCCATTCAGGCGTGCGGTAAATTTCAGTTTAAGTCTGATCTTTATAAACCTCAGGTTTATGCAGACTTTCAGCTTGTAGATTACACATTGATCTCAAGTGCTCTGCCGTCAGCGGAAAGCTGGCGCTAAAAAAAGGCTGTAGAAGTACATGCGGTTTGGTGTACTTTTGAGCATAC
>UMFM01049910.1_pt1 | contig 10219 bp, 7 predicted proteins | sample 1965011 | NCBI WGS metagenome assembly UMFM01 (sample SAMEA4836046, study PRJEB28245) | human gut metagenome | biome: gut microbiome; material: fecal sample | place: Denmark | collected 2008 | reverse complement strand
TACCTACTCCTACGCAAATATTATTTCTATTACGATAACTTCTTCTCTCTATTGTCTCAGTCTAAAATTAGACAGAACTTATATAATACCTGTTATGAAAAAATCCTTTGTCTTTGGTAATCAATTTGATTTTTATAACTTTATAAAAGACAAATCCATTTTTAATAACGCTACTGTAAAGCAACTATAACTATTAGTTGCTTTTTACTTTATATTTTATAATAGCATTTTTTCTTAATTCATTGGTGTTTTTGACATAGTTGGTATCAATCATGATATATCTCGTATATTTTTCAATATTAAAAGATACCACTGGCAATTACTTCTAGCATCTCCAGCAGTATCTTTATGTCTTATTCTATGAAATTTTAATCAAGGTGAAATTCTTCCAGCAATTTCTTTCTGTATTCAACATCTTTTATAGCTTTCCAAATATCTTCTTCTCGATTTAAGTCATGCAATTTATCATACAAATCATTCACTTGTTCTATACCTTCCTGCCTGCTTTCTTCTCGTTCCTGCCTCATATGTTCTTCTTCATCATACTCAAATATGCTCACTCTTAACACCTCTGCTCTATTCTTCCTCAAAAACTCTGCAAGAATACCTTTTTTGATACATTCGTCAATTGCCTTTTCCACAGCTTCCGGAAATGGCATTTCCTTCTGATATTTGCGAACTATATCTACAAATTTCACATATTGATATAATGTCGGACTTTTTTCTACCATTTCCTCATTATATCCAGGATTTATATTTACAAACCGAATCTTCAACTCTAAATCTAATTCTTCAGACTTACTTTCATAAGCATCGGATAAACGTAAAACACTTTGTTCCGGCATCTTGTCTGTTCCGTTATAGAATACTACAAATCTCGGTTCTGGTATCTTAATCAACTTCCGTCCATACAGATTATCCCCAAATACATATGCCATATAAATATTTCTAAAAATCCCTTCTGCTTGTTCATTGTGGTAATTCAAGCATTGAAAATTCCTAGAAAATATATTGAAATTAGAAATGGTACAAACCTTCAAGATCTTGAAAATATAATGCTTGAAAGAATTGTACCACAATTAATATATTATGTCGAGATATTTTCCTAAAATAATGCTACTGGAAAGCAACTATAACCATTAATTGCTTTTTACTTTACATTCACCGTAATACTGCCTTGCACTACGCTAAATCTTAGCTTCATATTATCCTGATCTAATTTTTCCCAGTCACTTTCAGACATGAGTTGTCTGTACGCCACATATGGTATGACGATTGTTTTCGTTTTGCCTGCTGGTATCGACCAAACTAACTCTGAGTTGTCATTCATTTTCGAGAATAAATCCCAGCTCACTGCTGAAGACCATTTTCCAACTTCCAGATTCACCTTGTAAATGGTAAATGACTGCCAGTCTTTTGTAGGATTTTTTATATCTACCGTCAAAACCGGAATCTTGATATCTTTTCCTGATTCTCTCAGGTTTTCCTTTACAGAGTCACTGCAAGAAACCTGCCCCAGAGTCTGCACAGTCAAATCTTTTACAATCATCTGTGTCGCTCCCAGATCTACTCCCTGTTTTGGTTCTTTCCATATGTGATTGACAAGCATAGCTCCCAATCCTGTTCCCAATAGAACTGCCAAAAGACCTATACATATTTTCTTTCTCATAGCAGCTTCCCCTACTCCGCCAGTCCTTCTGCCGCGGTTCCTTCAATCTGAATCTTCTTTTCTCCGGTATACTCTTCTGTCGGATTGCTTTCCGGCACATATTCTTTTACTTCTATCGGCAGGAATTTTGCGGAATATGTCGTACATTTATTCTCGTCCGACCGCTCATCGTCTTCCCCTTCTCCGTATGGAGTATTCCGCTTGGAATCAGTTCCAATGTTAGTTCCGGCCGCGTACATTTTTCCGTCCTTTATCAGGATAAATGTATCATCATAACAGGTCGTACCGTAATCATTCGGGTTTACATTGGCCAGATCTGTCCAAATTGCATTCTGCTCAATCTCATCACACCAGACCATTCGTACATTTTCCATGACCTTTTCCGGCTCTGTCAGAAATGTTTTCTCACCGGTATATCCACACTGGCCATAGGTGTTATCGCCCCAGGTGTACAGGTCACCATTCACCGTTATCGCTGCTGAACGTCTGTTGGTGGTCGTGACGTAAATTGCCTGATCCAGCATCTTGTGTGGTTCGGTGTACATCAGCGTTCCTTCCCCGTAAATGCTACTTGCTTCGCCGGACATAAACTCACCCCACCAGTACGCTTCCCCATTCTTTTTGAGCGCAACCGCACAGGTCGCACCAGCCCGCATATAAGACACATCACTCATCAGAAGCTTCGGCTGGTTCACCACATTTTGCTGTGGATTCATGGCATCGTTTTCGCCTGGTTCTTTTCCAAGAATTCCCTGCAGATTCGCACCTGCGCCGTACAGTTCTCCATTTTCCGTAAGATACATCATAAAATATCCATTGGCTGATGCATCTACATGAACAACATGCTCGGCTATTTTCTGAGGTTCCATGTACTCCTCGTGATACCAGTTGCCCACATCTTCCGGGTGATTGATTCCAAGCTGGGCATAGTAGTTCATGCCCTGTCCCCACAGCACATGATTTTCATCAATATAATATCGGTTGCCTGCAATCACCTTATTCGTAATATAATAATCAGAAATGTGAAAATCTTCCGGCTGGTTCAATAAAGACATATCTGTTGTATAAAATTCCTTCTTTTTCTGATTTTCTGCCTTCTTTTCGGCTTCTTCTTTTGCTTTTTCTTCCTTCGATTTTTTCTTCTTTTTGTTCAAATCATCTGTCGCTTTTTCCAGGTTCTCTGCCTTCGCAAATACATTTTCCCCAAGCTTTATCTCTCGGATATTCTCCCAGTCACTAAGTTCCAAGGCATAATAACAACGGTTTTCTTCTGATTTTTCTTCCCCTGTGGAAGTTACTTTCGGGATGATAATATCCGCAGCTTCATACTCTGATACGTCTGCATTTGGATCAAACTGAATCTGTTTCTCTTTCCCATTTTTCCAGCATACCGTCATAAGCCCGGCGGTCATTGCCTGCGAATTGTAAAATTCTTCGTCAGTTCCCGCATCTAACAGAATTCCTTCCTCACTCACATACAGATCTTTTCCCCGGTACTCATATCTGCGCGCGTCCTTTTTGACTTTCGGTGAAGTCTTAATGTTGATAAGCTCCTTACCCGTTTTTGCGTCATTCATCACCAGATGCATTTTTCCTTGCCTGCCGGAAGCTTCATGGTTTACATAATAAAGCGTAAGATACTGAATCCCGCCGGCATTTTTCTGCTCATAAATATTTCCATCATAGGCAGACGCATCATCGACAATCCCCAGTTTATAAGAATCTTCTACAATCTGAAAAGACTGGCTCTGCTTAAGCTCCTGCTGTGTCTGTAGCAGCTTAGCCTTCTTTCCGCCTTTTCGCCTGATCTGCAGATCCACTCGCCCTGTCTGCGTCTTCTCACAATACACATTCTTCTTCACAACAATATCATAATTCTTATAAGTGGCATGGGAATTCTCCCAGCGAATCCACAAAACTAGCAGACTGACTACAATTACAGCCAGAAAAATAATAAGTTCTGCTCGAAACACATTTTTTCTTTTTGTCCGTTCCATAGGCACCTCTCTTTTCCCCTGATCAACAGCTTCACCGGTTCATCCTGATAAATCCAAAATCCCCATTTATCATAACATTTTTTCTATATATATGGAATCCATTGGCATAACTGGTAACAATCCGGCATTATCTCGCACATTTTCCTGATTGTATGAAAATACCGCTGGCAATTACTATAAGCAACTCCAGCGGTATCTTAATGTCTTATTCTATAAAATTTTAATCAAAGTGAAATTCTTCTAATAACTTCTTCCTACATTCGGAATCTGTAGCCATTTTTACAATATCTTCCGTTCTACCTTGTCGATTTAATTCTATAATCAATTTTGCTATTCGCACTTCACTACATTTTTCACCCTCTTCAAAGCCTTCCTGCCTGATTTCTTCTCGTTCCTGCCTCATATGTTCTTCTTCATCGTATTCAAATATGCTCACCCTTAACACCTCTGCTCTGTTCTTCCGATTTACTTTCATAAGCATCGGATAAACGTAAAACACTCTGTTCCGGCATCTTGGAAATATAATACTTGAAAGGATTGTACTACAATTGATTTATTATGTCGAGATATTTTTCTAAAATTAATATAGTCAGAATTGTATCCAAATTGATTTATTCAACTAATATTGCATTCATGTAAAATAGTGTGATTTTTGCCTTATTTTTTACACTAAACTGCACGAACTTTTCTTAATTTTTTACATTATTCTACACATAAGCACTTCGTTGGTCTGACTTAATTGTCTTTATTAAACCTCCAGCTCTGCCGGATCTACACCCTGTTTCTTCAGCTTCAGATACACAATTTCCCGGAACAGTGCATATGCCACCGACACGATCGGTATAAATATCAACATTCCGACCACGCCCATAAGGCTGCCTCCGATGCTGACCGCTGCCAGCACCCAGATGGACGGCAGTCCTACAGAATTACCTACTACATGCGGATAAATCAGGTTCCCTTCTATCTGCTGGAGCACAAGAAACAACACGATGAACATAAGCGCCTTCATCGGATCGACCATGAAGATTAAAAATGCTCCCACCGCACAGCCTAAGAATGCTCCAAAGATCGGTATCAGTGCGGTAAATGCGATAAAAATTCCCACCAGCAGTGCATACGGCAGCCGGAAGATCGTCATGGCCAGTACGAACATGCTTCCAAGAATCACAGCCTCCAGGCACTGCCCGGTCAGGAAGCTTGAAAATGTACTGTAAGTCAGGGAAGAGACTTCCACCACAGCCTCCGCACGACCTCTTCGTACGAATGCAAACAGTACCTTTTTCGCCTGTATCCCAAGCTTTTTCTTCTGCAGCAAAATATAAATCGCAAATACAAAAGCGATGACAAATGTTGAAACTCCGCTGATAATGCTTTTTGCAGCGGTAAGTGTCGAATTCAGCATATTTCCTGCACCATTTTTCAGGAAATCAATCAGTGTCTCCACAATCTTGTCCCAGTCAAACTGTACACTGTTGATCAGTTCGACAACCTCCTTGTTTCCATGAAAGACCTCTTTCCCCCACGCCTGTGCATGTGGGATGAACTGGGTAATACTCTGCCCCAGATTTCCAAATGTATTTACAAGCTGAGGTACAACACCAAAGATCACTACCGTTAACACGCCAACTACGATACAAAGTACACTCAACAGACTCACCGGTCTTGCAAGCTTATCTGCCACTTTATTTTTTCTTACTTTTTCCGTAAACAAGTGCCGCTCGATAAAGTTCATCGGTACATTCAGTACAAATGCGATGGCTCCTCCAAGCAGAAATGGAAAGATCAGATGTCCCACATATCCCAGTACCTCCAACACCTCTTCATATTTCCACAGCACCACGATCAGCAGTGCTGTAAACAAAATCAGCTCCCGGATTTTCCGCATATTTTCCTTATTCAGTTCCATTTAATTCCTTCCTTTATTCAATATCCTGTCAAATCCTCTATTTCTTTCGCGTTCTGATCCATTTCAGCAGCTGAATAACCGGCAGATTCAAAAGAGCCAGTCCATATACAGTCATCAACTGTGCCACCGTCAGTGTCTGCACTTTGAACATTCCCTGAAGCGCCGGGATCATCAGTACTCCTGTAATCAAAAGCCAGCCAAGTACAAATGCTCCGATCAGATAAATGTTATTCCAGAATCGTTTCGTAAAAATGATCGGTTTGTTTGCTTTACAGTTAAATCCGTGAACCAGACGGCTGCTGCAAAGTGTTCCAAATGCCATCGTACTTGCCAGCACTGCATTTCCATCGCGATATCCGATCATAAATGCTGTCATGGTCATGATTCCGATACACAGACCTTCCACTCCGATGCTTGTAAGAAATGGTTTTGTCAAAATGGACTCTCCCATGGCACGTGGTTTTTCTTTCATCACTTCCGGATTGTGCGGCTCCAGTCCAAGCGCAATCGCCGGCAGGCTGTCTGTCAGAAGGTTGATGAACAGCAGATGTACCGGTGCAAATGGAACCGGCAGACTTGCAAGTGATGCGTACAAAACTGCAAGAATCGCTGCAAAATTTCCAGAAAGCAAGAACTGAATCGCATTTTTAATATTCTGATAAATGTTTCGTCCATTTTCCACTGCCTTGACAATTGTTGCAAAGTTGTCGTCCGTCAGCACCATAGCTGCCGCATCTTTCGCCACCTCACTTCCCGTGATTCCCATGGCAACTCCGATATCTGCCTGCTTCAGTGCCGGGGCATCATTCACGCCATCTCCCGTCATTGCCACAATATTTCCACGCTCCTGCCATGCCCGCACGATACGGATCTTGTGTTCCGGTGAAACTCTTGCATACACGGATATCTGTGGTACGAAATCCTGAAGTTCTTCATCAGTCATATCCTCAATAATCGCACCTTCACAGGCTTCCGACATATTTTCCAGAATTCCGATCCGTTTTGCAATGGCCGCTGCTGTTACTTTATGGTCTCCTGTAATCATGATTGGCTTGATTCCTGCCTTGATACATTCCGCAACTGCATCTTTAGACTCCACTCTTGGCGGATCCATCATGGAAATCAGTCCCAGGAATGTCAGGTCGTTTTCATCATTTAATGTAAGCCCCTGCTCCTGTTCCATCGTCTTAAATGCAAATGCAAGAACTCGCAGTCCGTTTTCTGAAAAATGTTTATTCTGCACTTCAATTCTGACGCGGTCTTCTTCTGTGATCTTTCTTAGAGTATCTCCATCCTGAATGTGGCTCATACGCTCAAGAAGCACATCGACCGCACCTTTTACGACCATAACATACCGTCCGTCTATAAAATGCTCCGTGGACATAAGTTTTCTGTCACTGTCGAACGGCACCTCGGAAAGCCTTGGGTACTCCTCACGTACTTGTGCATAATCTTCTCCCAAAAGGCTGCCAAGATTAATAAGAGCCGTCTCCGTCGGATCCCCGATTTCCTGACCATCGTGATTTGTAGAATCATTGCAAAGCATACTGAACATCAGTAACTCTCGCTGCGCCGGATCCTTCAGATCAATCTCTCCGGAACAGACACTCTCACCATTTACATAATAATTTTCCACAGTCATTTTATTCTGCGTCAAAGTTCCAGTTTTATCAGAGCAGATGATTGACACACTGCCAAGTCCTTCGACCGCTTGAAGCTTACGGATGATTGCATGCTCCTTCGCCATCTTCTGTGTACCAAAGGAAAGCACGATGGTCACGATAGAACTAAGCGCCTCCGGGATAGCTGCTACCGCCAGCGCTACCGCAAATAAAAATGCATTTACAATAGATTCTCCACGGATTACGCTGATGGCAAATAAAATCCCACAAAATACAAGGATTGTGATGGACAACTTCTTACCAAAATCATCCAGATTCTTCTGAAGCGGTGTCTGCTTCTCGGATGCATTTTTCAGAAGCCCGGCAATCTTACCGACCTCCGTACTCATTCCGACTTCCGTTACTTCATAAGATGCTCGCCCATAAGTCACGAAGCTTCCAGAAAATACTCGGTTCGTCTGATCTCCGAGTGCTGCGCCCTCCGGCACTTCATCTAAAGACTTCTCCACTGGAAGACTCTCACCTGTCAGTGCACTTTCGTCCACTTTAAGACTTGCAACTGTAAGTAACTTTCCATCTGCCGGGATTAAGTCTCCCGCCTCCACAATTACTTCATCACCGACGGTCACTTCTCTCGCCGGTACCTGCATTAACTGCCCGTCACGCACAACTTTCGCATCCGGTGCCGACAGCTGCTTCAAACTATTCAGCGACTGCTCCGCCTTCACCGTCTGCACCGTTCCAAGAATCGCATTCATCGTAATAACTACAAAGATTACAATCGCACTCTCCACATCTCCAAGAAATCCTGAGATCACCGCGGAGATGATCAGAATAATTACCAGAAAATCCTTGAACTGTTCTAAAAATATTTGAAAGACACTTTTTTTCTTTCCCTCTTCCAGTTCATTCGGTCCGTATTTCTTTAGACTTTCCTTCGCCTGCTCATTTGTCAACATAATTTGTACCTCCTTTTAATCGCTGTGGCCAAACGTCCTATACTGCTTTAGAGCTGATAAGCCATGCCAGCTCTATTCCGCTCCGCTTCATATCGCTGTGGCTAAACGCCCTATACAGGAAAGCAGGATGCGCTGTCTGCATGCAAGCATGCACACCGCATCCTGCTTTCCTGTGCATGGCTTATCAGGTGTACAAAAATAGAGACCTTTATTGCACACCAAAAATATGCAATAAAAGTCTCACCATTTCATTACGATACGGATGATCGCTCATCGTACTGACGACATCGCAAACGCCTGATTTTCTACTTTGCAAGACTGACAGGCGCCAGTTACTCCCTTTTATTAATGTTAATATAGTCGATTCTTTCGAATCTGTCAACGGGGTTTTTTATCTTTCCATCAAAAAATCTATAACATTCTGATGTATAATTCCATCTCTTGAAAAATCAAATCTGTCCATGGAAAGTACCTACTTCGGATAATTATCTTGAATATCCTTATATGCTCCAAATTCTCTTTCTATGACATCTTCCGTTGCCAGCAAATATGCGACCTGGTAATACTCTTTCTTTCCGTCTTTCACTGCTACAAAATCAATCTCACCCTTTGTCGTTTTTCCTACATCGTATTCCGGAATCCTTTTCCTATGATCTCACTACTGTTCGTGATCATCATAAATGCATGCGGTTCCACGCTTCTTACGAATTTCCGCAGTTTTAATGCCTGGTCACGGTTCACAACAGTCATGATGACTTTCTTCGGCTCGTGTGAGTAAGAGCCTTCCGCCGACATAATGGTCGCACTGTGATTCAGCTCTTTATGAATATAATCGCAGATTGTATCAGCATTATCTGACACGATTGTAAAATATTTACACAGGTTCAGACTCTCAATTACGGAATCAATGAAAAATGATTTTGCAAGGAATCCGGCAAATGAAAACAGTCCAACGGTCGGATTATATACAAAGAAAGAAATCAAAACAACTGCGAAGTCTACAAGCAGTAACGCCATTCCGATTGACACGCTGGTATACTTTTTTAATATCAAAGCAATAATATCGGTTCCTCCGCTGGACGCATCCATGAAGAAGAATATCGCAGAACACACTGCCAGCAGCATAAAAGAAAATACAAGCTCCAGCACCGGCTGGTTCGTGATTGGCTTGTCTATCGGATACACATACTGCGCAACTTCCAGCACACCACTGAATACGATGCTGACATAGAAAGACCGCATTGCAACTTCCTTTCCCAATATTGGAAATGCGATCAATAACAGTAACATATTGATTACAAATGTGTACGTACTGGCGGAACCGCCAAACATTCCACTTAAAATAACTGCAAAACCGGCTACACCTCCGAAACTAAAATGGTTCGGAAACTTAAATACATAGTTCGCCAGTGCAAGTACGACTGCCCCCACAGTCAATATACTATATTTTTTAATCGGTCCCATGTGCTCATCTAACATAATTTATCCCCTCTTTCCCTTACTCATGACACTTGATTGTTTATCTTTGTTATAACATACTCTCCTAAAAAAAGGAATGCCCTCCGGCATTCCTTTTCGTAATATTTACATTCCAAGTCTCTCTGCAATTTCAAGACCCTTAGGACTTGTTGCGACACCACCCATACTTGTCTCTCTGAGTGACACGTCCATCTTCATTCCGACTTCGCCCATGGCATCAATGACCTGATCTACCGGAATGTGGCTTGCGATTCCTGCCAGTGCCATATCTGCTGCCGCCAAAGCGTTGACCGCCCCGCCTACATTTCTTTTCACACACGGAACTTCTACCAGCCCGGCTACCGGGTCACAGACAAGTCCCATCAGATTCTTAAGTGCCATGGCGCATGCATGTCCCATCTGCTCTTTACTTCCGCCGCGTACACTACAGATTGCCGCTGCTGCCATTCCGGAAGCAGAACCTATCTCTGCCTGACAACCGCCGGAGGCTCCCGCCAGTGAAGCACGGGACGCAATGACCTGACCAATTCCTGCTGCCACATACAGCGCCTGGATCATGGTTTCCTCTGAAGCTTCATATTCTT
>UMFM01001596.1_pt1 | contig 10349 bp, 4 predicted proteins | sample 1965011 | NCBI WGS metagenome assembly UMFM01 (sample SAMEA4836046, study PRJEB28245) | human gut metagenome | biome: gut microbiome; material: fecal sample | place: Denmark | collected 2008 | reverse complement strand
GTCGAAGAAAATACGGACAACAACACCGATACAGGCAGCACCGACAACAATGCTGATAACGACACTTCTACAAACGCAGAATAAAATTAATTCATAACTTTAGCAGGGAGATGGAATACTCAAATTCCATCTCCCTGTTTCTCTTCCACAACTCCCAGCGTAAATCACATAATAAAAGTGGCACCAGGCGGTGATAAAATCATTGAGTGATTCTCGTTATATTTTCGAGCTGGCCTCTCTTATTATATATTTTAAAATTCAAAAACTGCTACCCCATACGGCGGCAATTTGTATCCAAATGAATATGGTCTTCCATCACATTCTTTCTTCACGGCATGATAAATGTTCTGTCTCTTCTCGCCATTTCCGCCATATTTCACATCGTCACTGTTCAGAATCAGCTTATACTGCTTCTTTCTAGGAACTCCTACACGGTAATCTTCTCTTGCCATCGGTGTGAAGTTGATCACGAACAAAAGGTTATGCTTTCCATCTTTAGAATGGCGGATAAAGCTGTAAATGCTTCTGTATGCATCATCTGCATTGACCCACTCGAATCCTTCCCATGACTGATCCAGTTCATAAAGTGCCTGTTTCTTTTTATACATGTGGAGTAAATCACGCATCCATGACTGAATTGCCTGATGCTCCGGCTCCTCCAACAGATACCAGTCCAGTTCACGTTCCTCTGACCACTCGCGAAGCTGTGCAAAATCCTGTCCCATGAACAACAATTTCTTTCCGGCGTGTCCCATCATAAATGCATATCCTGCTTTCAGGTTCGCATATTTATCAAATCCAAGTCCTGGCATCTTATTGATCATGGAACATTTCAAATGGACAACCTCATCATGCGACAGTACGAGAATGTAATCTTCGCTGTACGCATAACTCATGGCAAATGTCATCATATGATGATTGTCTTTTCTGAAATACGGATCCAGCTTCATATATTCCGTAAAGTCGTGCATCCACCCCATATTCCACTTAAGGCTAAATCCAAGACCTCCGTCTTCTACATCTCCGGTTACCTTCGGCCATGCCGTAGACTCTTCCGCGATCATAAGTGCTCCCGGATTTCTTCCAAGTACAACTGTGTTCAGATGCTTGAAGAAATCTACTGCCTCCAGGTTCTCATTACCTCCATACTGGTTCGGAACCCATTCTCCGTCTTTCTTTCCATAATCCAGGTACAGCATAGAAGCAACTGCATCAACGCGAAGTCCATCAATATGGAAATGCTCCACCCAGAAAAGTGCATTGGCAATCAGGAAGTTCCTTACCTCATTCTTGCCAAGATCAAATATCTTCGTCCCCCAGTCCGGATGCTCCCCTTTTCTTGGATCTGCATACTCGTAAGTTGCTGTTCCGTCAAACTCGGCAAGTCCATGCTCGTCCTTTGGAAAATGTGCCGGAACCCAGTCCATAATAACACCGATTCCATTTCTATGCAGATAATTGATCATCCACGCAAAATCTTCCGGTGTTCCATAACGGCTTGTCGGCGCATAATATCCTGTCACCTGATATCCCCATGATCCATCAAATGGGTGTTCTGCGATTCCCATGATCTCCACATGCGTATATCCCATATCTTTCATATACTTTGTGATTTCTTTTGCAAACTCACGATAAGTATAGAATCCCTCGTCCTCTGTGCCTGGGTGTCTCTTCCAGGAACCCATATGAACCTCATATACAGACATTGGTTCTTTTTTGTGGTTCCATTTTTCCCGTGCAGTCATCCAGGAACTATCGGTCCATTTCAAATTCTCAATATTCGTTATTCTTGATGCTGTACCCGGACGAAGTTCTGCATAATTGGCATACGGATCTGCCTTCATATGATACTCCCCTGTAATCGTCTCAATACAGAACTTATACATCATGCCTTCTTTTACTCCCGGTACAAAGCATGTGTAAATTCCGATATATTCCGCCCTTGTCATAGGGTTTCTTGTGCGATCCCAGTCATTGAATTCCCCCACTACAGACACTGATTTCGCATTCGGTGCCCAGACAGCAAAATAAACTCCTTCCTGCCCTTCGTCGTCCACCATATGTGCACCCAGCTTCTTATAAATTTCGTAGTGATTTCCCTGTCCGAAAAGGTACTGATCTAATTCTCCGATTTCATAAGCTTTCCATTCTTTCTCCATAAACTTCCCTCACATTTCATCCGGATTTCAATATCTTAAGTATACCTTAGCGGAACACAAAATTCAATCTATGTCACTCGATTCCAGACAAAAAACAGGGATACAATTTTCTACAATTGTATCCCTGCTTCATCACTTACATTCACTATATCATTAAATTTTAAAATCTTCTTCCTTCAGAATAATGCGATCTGACGAATCCGTAGATTTTCCAAATACACGTCTTGCAAGATGCTTTACATTTGCTTTCTGTGAATGTTTAATTGCTTCATCCATGATTTCTTTTACTTCCGCAACTGTAACCGCATGATCTTCACGCTGCATTACATCAATTCGGCTGTAAAGTGCCAGAATTCCCATTTCATCAAGCTTATATCCATTTTCCTTCGCATAAGTCTGACCAAACGTTACTAACTCATCATTGATGAATACCGGAAGCTCAAGCTTAGAAGTGAATTTCTTTTTGAAATCCGGATTAGCTGTCATAATTCTCTCCAGAGGTTTTCTCTGATCTTCAAGAACAAAGAGAAGCTCTCCGGTCTTTCTTGACATCAATGCATTCAGTTCCTTGATTGTTCTGGAATTCAACTTACCAGCCTTTTCGATGATGATCGCTCCACCGCGAAGCTTCTGGATAATATTGCCAAGTTCCTTCTTATTCAGCGATTCACCTGTAACAATAGCAACTTTACCCTGTTTCAGATTTCTTTGTTTCTGGATTGCTTTTACAATATCTACTGCAAGTACTGTTTTTCCAGATCCCTTACGGCCAATGATCATTAAGTTACCGGTTCTTGAAGTTCCCTCTCTCTGGGCACGTCTGTCATTATCAAGTACTGCAACAATCTGTTCACTCATTCCTCTGACCGGTACGAAGTAAGAGAATAATTTCTTCTGCTCCTCTGTCAGTCCGGCTTTCAGTCCAATCTCACTGGTTGCACTTAAGTCATATCTTCCTGTTACAACAAATCCGGTATCAAATGGAACTCCACTTCCTTTTGACTTCTTAATTCTGCGCTGAATCTCTTCCTCAGATGGTTCTTCAATTTCCAAGTCTCCTTCAAGTTCTTCCGGATCCGGAATCTCAGGAAGCTCATCTTCAAAGTCATCTTCCTCGAAATCCTCTTCCTCAAAATCATCCTCTTCCTCGAAGTCGTCCTCTTCCTCGAAATCGTCTTCCTCGAAGTCGTCCTCTTCCTCAAAGTCATCCTCTTCGTAATCGTCGTCTTCTACATAATCATCTTCATAGAAGTCATCCTCTTCCTCAAAGTCGTCTTCTTCCTCAAAGTCATCCTCTTCCTCAAAGTCGTCCTCTTCCTCGAAATCATCCTCTTCCTCGAAGTCGTCCTCTTCCTCGAAGTCATCCTCTTCCTCGAAGTCATCCTCTTCCTCGAAGTCGTCCTCTTCCTCGAAATCATCCTCTTCCTCGAAATCGTCTTCGTCCTCGGATTCATCTTCCGGGAATTCATTCCACTCTGCATCGAATTCCTCTACTTCTTCCTCATCTTCCTCCGGGAATTCATCTGCAAAACCATCTTCGTCAAAATCGTCTTCGTCGAATCCATCTTCCTCTTCAAAATCATCTTCATCCTCGTCTTCGGAATTGTCTTCCGAATCATCCTGGTTTTCTGTTTCCGGAATTTCTTCATCTTCTTGTACTTCTTCGATTTCTTCTACAGCGTCGACTTCATCTTCTGCTTCAAACTCTTCGTCCTCACCCTCAAAGTCTTCGTCTTCAAACTCTTCCTCTTCGAAATCATCTTCATCCTCAGAATCCTCGTCCTCCGTCTCTTCTTCCGAAACTGCTTCAACAATCTCTTCTTCAGGTTCTTCTTCAGACTCTTCAGGTTCTTCCACAATATCGTCCAGCTCTTCTTCTGAAATAAACTGATCTACAATTTCTTCTTCAACAGATTCCCCTTCTGCTTTTGCAAGCTCCAGTTCCTCTTCTATATCAAAATTTTCCTCTTCTTTCTCCTGTGCTGTCACACGGTCTTCCAGCTCTTCCACAAGCTGTCTGATATCATCAGAAAGCAATGCCTTTCTTCTTGCTTCCTCTGCCTCAAGACGAGCCTTCTCTTCCGCTTCACGACGAGCCTTCTCCTCCGCTTCACGACGAGCCTTCTCCTCTGCTTCACGACGAGCTTTCTCTTCCGCTTCACGGCGTGCTTTCTCTTCTGCTTCCTGACGGGCTTTTTCTTCTGCTTTCCGTCTTGCTATTTCTTCTACCTCGCGTCTCTCTGCCTCAAGTCTTTCTGCCTCTCGGCGGGCTTCCAGTGCTTCTCTCTCTTTTCTAAGTCGTTCTTCATCGGATGCTTTTTGCTTTGCGATCGCCTCAGCATTTACCTTCTGCTTAGCTTCCCATTCCATCAAGATGTCTTCAATCTTCATCTGACCTTCAATGCGGAGTTCTTCTTCTCGTTCCTCCATCTTCTTCTGGTCTTCCGGATTAATTCCACTCGCCATAGCCACGCCATTAGCCAGTGCTTCTTGAAGTGTCGCACCCTTCACAACTGTCGTAATAGATTTTTTTGGTCCTTCTGCCGCATGCTGAAGAATTCCTTCTAACTCTCTGACATTCCGAGCTTCTTCCGGAGTTTCTTTTCCGATTGGTTCAATGACTGGTGCTTCTGTTTCTACAACTTCTGGTTCTTCTGAAACAGCTTCTTCCGGCTCCAGGACTGGTTCCTCAGCTAGTGCTTCCGGCTCTTCTGAAACTGGTTCTTCTAAAACCGGTTCTTCTATCGGAACTTCTTTGTCTGCCTTGGCATTTTCTTCCATTGCCTTCAATGCTTCTCCAAGCTCTGCTGTCGGAATTCTTCTCGTTGCATCCAGACCATCCACAGTTTCTGTTGTATTGGCTCCTGATTCCTGCTGTTCTGCCTCCGCAGCTTCTGCTGCTTCCTGCGCTGCTTTAATCTGTTCTTTTGGAATTGATACAGTATCCTGTGGGATACTCTTTACATCCTTAAGCGCAGCTCGCTCAGGTTTTTTATCCACTGCTTTCTTAGGCTCTTTTTTCGGTACACCTTTATACTCATCGTACTTTTCCTGTTGGAGTGGTGTCAGTGGTTTGTACTTCATCTTCAATTCCATTGCCTGATATACATATTTTCCTTCGCTGAACCACAAGATCAAATCGTCACATTCTTCCAGGCACTTTGAGGTCATGCCTGCTTCATGATATAGCTTTGCGAGCTCATACGCCCATTTTTCAATATATTCTGCCTTTTTAAATTCTTCCAGTGCCGAAATCTGTTCTGACAGATCGGACCCTTGTGCCTTCAAAATCCGATATTTCAAAATGAATTGATTCGGATCTCTCGGTGCCAGTTTTACAAATTCCTCATAACAGTCCGAAGCCTCATTCAGATCATTCAGTTTCAGGGCAAGTACTGCCAGACGATACACAACCTTTCTGCTGGACGGTGCTCTGTCAAATGCGATCATAAGCGTATCACGGCTCTTCTGAAACTCCCCGTTATTCTCGTAGATTTCGCTTACTGTATTTAACATTGCCGGGCTCTTCACCCTTCTCCAGTCTATTGTATCGGCAATTTCCATTGCTTTTCTAAATTGTTTCTTTTCGTAATGTTCGAGCATCTGCTCGGTTTTTACCCGATATTCATATTTATCCAATATTCTCACCTCAAATTTTTTGACAATTCTACAGATACAAGTTTATCATACACCAGTCTTATTGTCAAAAACATACGAGATTTTGTTACAAAAATGTTACAAAATGATATCGTCCACTTTTTTGAAATCTTTCAGGCTATACGCTTCTATAATATTTCCCTGGATAACATAAAGCGTATCTTCTATATAAATACCTCTTGTGATCCTCATATTATTTCCATTGATTTCCTCATGCATCGTACATGTAAATCCTTGTTTTTCGTCGTAAGAAAATGTATAGTACTCCCGGCCGCCTTCGCTGTCTGCAGCAAAACCAATCAGATTTTTCTCTGCATCTACTAAAGCTGCCTTATAATCATAAGAAACATCTGTATAGTACACATTTTCAATGACATAAGTCTGCTCCTCTTTCACATTTTCCGGATCAGAAATATCGAACATCGTCAATTTCACGCCATCTGTTGACATAGTCTTTTCATCAACATTCATCCCAATACCCAGAAGCTTATTTTTCCCATACGGATGCAGATAATCTGAAAATCCAGGTATCTTCAACGCTCCTATGATCTTTGGATTTTTCGGATCCGACAGATCAACGGAAAATAACGGATCCGTCTCTTTAAATGTTACAAAGTATCCTGCCTTTCCCATAAATCTTGCGGAATACACCCTCTCATCTTCTGCCAGACCTTTGATGGAGCCGGTTTCTTTCAGTTCTTGATTCAAAACATAAACACTGTTCGTGTCGCCATCGGTCACTACAACTCTCAGATATCCATCATATTCATCAATAGAAAATGAATCATTAATATAACCGTCTATTTTGCACTGTGCCCCAGCCGTCAATTTCCCACTTTCATAAGAAACTTTTCGGATTGTCGTCACATCTTTTCCAGAATATTGCCACACATTTTCATAAAAATAAATATTATCGTTGCTCACATATAAATTGCCACCGTCTGCCAAAAGTGCCTTACTGTGCGCTGTCTCATTTGGATTTTCCAGAGAAACTGATGTGATGATCGAATACATATCTGCCTTTGAAATGGACGGAAGACAAATATCTGTTTCTTTGATCAGATTATCGTTTACAAGTGGTATATAGGACTTCGGATTCTTCGCCGTTATACCATCAAGTGTTACATAATAATCACTGAATAAGTATAAGTATCCATCTGCAATTCTTGAAGAATTGTAATATCCACTCTGACTGACCCTGCCAACTTCTTTTGGATTTTCCCGGTCTGAAATGTCATAAGTTACTGCGGTCGTATTAGCCCTCTGACCATATCCATAATCATCATCATTCCATTTGCCGCCCACATAACCGTCACACACTGCGATTAATTGATTTCTTTCAATGTCCAGATACATTTCCTGGATTTCAGAAACATCTTCCACTGTTATAGTCGCCGTTTGCTTCATCCGATTATCGCGGGTATCTATAATGGCAATCTGATCGCTCTTATCTTTTAACACGTAAAGGTATGTTCCATCTGTTTTAGCTGTATCCCCCTCATCCACACCTTCCTGACGTACATTTGTCTCAGAATAAGAACCGCTTGCCATTCCGGTGTCCGCTGCTGCAGTACTGCTTTCTTCCATATTCTGTGCTGCATCTCCACTTGCCTTACTGTCAGCTGATTCATCGACTCTTATATCATTCAATGATCTTGCCCAGCTTGAAGTGTATGCACTGTCTCTTTCCTGATCTTTCTTATATTTTTCCAAATATGCATAGACATCCTTATATTCCGCCGCACTTTCTACTTTCGTACTGTCACTGATTGTCACATCACTGCCTGCTATCTTATCATCTCGAGTCGCGTCTTCCATTTTAAAATAATTCTGGCATACCATCACTCCCACGATTAGCACCAGGCATGCTGCTGCCAGCCCACCGATTCTCGCCGGAGTCCACACTTTTTTCTTCTTCCCTGCAAGCTTTGCTTCAATCTGCCTCGGTTCAAGCGCTTTCGGCACCGGAACCTGTTCTGACTTTTCCTTTATTTTCCGAATCATGTCCTGCTCATTCTTATTCATAAAATGTCCTCCCATCCAACACACACTGCATCTTCTCCAGCGCTCGGCTTCGTTTTACCCGGACAGTTCCCGGCTTCAGGCTTAGGGTCTTCCCGATTTCTGTGCTGTTATAACCGCCAAACACTGACAGCCCGACTATCATTTGCTCTTCTTCTGAAAGAATAAAAAATGCATTTCTCACATCCATCGCAAGTCCCACATCTTCTTCATGAATTCCTTCCACCTGTCCTTCCGGGAAAAAATCTTCTGTCTGCTGTATTCCTTCTTTCGCCACCTGTTTCAATCTTTTCTTACATATATTTGACAAAATTGTAAAAATCCAGCTCTTGAAAGCTTCTTCTTTTCGAAGTTTATGTATATGTTCATAAGCAGATAACACTGCCGCACTCACCGCGTCTTCTGCCTCATGCGGATCACGCATCAGACAAAGCGCGTAGCGATAGAGGTCTTGATAGACCTGCTCATATAGCTTTGAAAATGCTTTTGCATCACATTTCATTCTTTTTCCTCCTCAATTTGTTTTTCTCAAGAAGTTCTCCACACTCCTCCATTGACTTATCCAACTGCCGTTCCCAATACCCAGTGTAAAAAGTATTATTACTTCTTCTACATATAAGAGTCCCAAAATATCCCAAGTGTTACAAAAAGGCGTCACTTTTTTTCATAAGTGCCGCCTTTTATTTACATTCGTTTATTCAATTATATTACCGCTCAAAATACTGCGCAAGATAAAATTCAGCATAATTCCCAGTGCAACGGAACATAGAACGTGAATTTTACCTATCGGATTATTTAGCCCTTATAATAATTAATCAGACAACCTTTGAGAATAATCTCTCTTTCTGCGTCTGTCATATCTCCAAGTGTAAATGTGACTTCTTTCAATGTATCTCCGACTACATAAGCTTTGATCTCTGCATCTTTGTTTTCCACTGCTTTTCTGATTTCCGGTACAAAGATATAATCGCCATTTTTGAAGCTTAATTTCTTGTCGTCTTCTTTTGTGATAAATGGAAGCATTCCCCAGTTGATCAGATTGGAGCGATATCTTTTTGTCGCATATTCATTTGCAATATTCGCCCAGCCACCGAGCACCTTCTGACAGGAAGCTGCCTGCTCTCTTGCTGAACCGTCACCTGGTTTTACTGCAAAGATCGTACTTCCGACTCCGATATTTCCTTTTCCTGCTTCCGGATATTTCTCCTGGATCTTTGCCATAACCGGTTTTAATTCTTCCAATACCTCTAACGGACATTCGCCTGCTTCGATTGCTTTCTGTGCTTTCTGTACTTCCTTTGCACGTCCTACATATGCAGGATCTTTTCTGGAAAGTGCAAACTCTGCCAGTCCAAGTGGATTGGATCTGTAAGAAGATGTTTCTCCAGATGGGATCAGCTCATCTGTTGTTGTAACCGGATCGTGAATCTCTGATACAACTTTCAATACCAGATTCTCTGGAAGTGCTGACATTGCCGGCCAGTCTTTGATATTCGGTCCGAACTTGATCTTTGTATCCGGATCAGCCACACCATGACTGTCAAATACACGATTTGCATAAATCTTCTGGTCAAAGTGGTATTTCTGTCCCTTGTATTCTACGTCCATATCTGTTGCAGGTGTCAGGAAACCTTTATTTGCTGCTGTTGCTGCAATTGAACGGGCATCCATAAGTGCAACGGATGCAATCTGCCCACTCTGAAGCTTGGAACCTTCACGGTTCGGGAAGTTTCTTGTAGAGTGGCGAATAGAAAATGCGTTATTTGCCGGTGTATCTCCAGCTCCAAAGCATGGTCCACAGAATGCTGTTTTTACAATTGTTCCTGCTTCCATAAGATCCGCAACTGCACCGTTTTTCACAAGTTCCATATAGATCGGTGTACTTGCCGGATATACACTAAATGTAAATTCATCTGAGCCAATGTAATGACCTTTTATGATGTCTGCTGCTGCGCAGATATTTTCAAATCCACCACCGGCACATCCTGCGATGATTCCCTGATCCACATAAAGTTTTCCATCAATCACTTTATCCTGAAGTGAATAATCCACAGCACCATCCAGGCTCACCAGTGCTTTCTGCTCTACATCGTGAAGCACGTCTTTCAGATTCTTACGTACATCGTCGATTGTATATACATTTGACGGATGGAACGGCATTGCAATCATCGGACGTATCTCGCTTAAGTTCACATAGACCATACCATCATAATATGTAACTGCACCAGGATTCAGTTCTTTGTAATCTTCACTTCTGCCGTGGATCTCATAGAACTCCTTAATCTTATCATCTGTTTTCCAGATAGAAGACAGACATGTTGTCTCCGTTGTCATAACATCGATTCCGATACGGAAATCAGCACTTAACTTCTCCACACCTGGTCCGACAAATTCCATAACTTTATTGTTTACATAACCATTTGCAAATGTTGCGCCGATAATTGCAAGTGCCACGTCCTGTGGTCCGACGCCTTTGACCGGCTCTCCGTCCAGATAAATTCCAATCACACC
>UMFM01026523.1_pt1 | contig 10462 bp, 10 predicted proteins | sample 1965011 | NCBI WGS metagenome assembly UMFM01 (sample SAMEA4836046, study PRJEB28245) | human gut metagenome | biome: gut microbiome; material: fecal sample | place: Denmark | collected 2008 | reverse complement strand
ATCCGGATTATTTCTTACAAATTTGATATCTAACATTTTTCTAAACTCCTCCTGCTCTCATATCTGTTATATGATCTGCTATTTTCTATTTTTTTCAGGTCTTGCCATATCTGGACGCATACTGCTGGTTCTTGTATTCAGGATTTTTCCATTATTTGCCTTTCCAGATGCCTGTTTTGCACTTCTTGCATTACTGTTTTTCTGATTTCCGTTCTTTGCCGGACCGGATTTTGCCATTTTCATACTTCCTGTTACAGAAGCAACAGCCTTATTGACTTCTTCTTCATATCCATCTTCGAAAATAGCCTTATCCAGTGCTTCTGCTTCTTCCTCAGCAAGTTCTACATAGCTTTCCCCTTTTACAATCTCCTTTACGTAAGTGTAACAGCCCTCTCTGCTGTGCATTGCATTGAGGATCCATCCGGTATTATTATTGTCTAGCATTGCAAGTGCAAAGCTGAGCTTTCCACCCATTTCATTAAATGCATCATACTTGACAATACCAACCTTCTGGTAAGACTTCTCCATCTTCTTGTTCAGCTTTTGGATGTCTGTACGATTCTGCTTTGTGTATTTCAGAATTGCTTCTACATCCGAAAATCCTGACATCATGCTTTCTTCCAGTGTCTTTCCATCTTTCCCACGCATAAACGTCGTATAGCTGCTTTTCAACCGATTATACTTCATTGTTACATTTACATACAGAACGAATAATATAACAATCAGTACCAGCAAAAATAAAAATATCAATGCCGGATCGATACCAAGTGCTTTCAGTATTTTGCTATCCATATTCAATTACTCTCCTCTTTTAATGCTCATCATCATATCGAACAAATGTTCTAATTCATCATCTGAATAATATTCTATCTCTATCTTACCTTTTCCCTTTCCTTTTGATGCTATACTGACTTTTGTTCCGAATACACCTTTCATCTTTTCTTCCAGATCCTGGTAAATGAACGCATTCTCCATTACCTTCTTCTCTTTTGGTTTTTTCGGATTCTTGATCTCTTTCACAAGCTTCTCAGTCTCCCTCACACTGAGTTTCTCGTCAAATATCTTATTTGCCAGTGTATACTGAAGTTCCGGATCATCAATTGCGAGAAGCGCTCTCGCATGCCCTGTAGAAATCATATCGTCAATTATCATCTGCTGTACTTTATCACTTAACTTCAACAGTCTCATAGAGTTTGTTACCGCAGTTCTACTCTTCGATACTCGTTCTGCAACTTCATCCTGTTTCAGATTGAATTCCTCCAGAAGTCTCTTAAATGCAATTGCTTCTTCAATTGGATTCAGGTTCTCTCTCTGGATATTTTCAATCAGACCGATTTCAAGAATTTCCTGATCTGTATATTCTTTTACAATTACAGGAACTTCCTTTACCCCGGCAAGTTTTGCAGCTCTCCATCTTCTTTCACCGGCAATGATTTCGTAGTAATCCTTTCTTTTCCGAACAAGCAGCGGCTGTAATACACCGAACTGTTTGATGGAATCCGAAAGTTCAAGGAGAGCATCTTCATCAAAATTCTTTCTCGGCTGATCCCTGTTCGGCTCAACCTCATTGATCTTCATCGTCTGCACGCCTGCTTTTTCTTCTGCTTCTTTCTTTGCTTCAGCAGATTTGTCAGGTGTTACAGACTTTATGCTCTTATTATCTGGGATCAGACTGTCCAGACCTTTTCCCAGACCTTTTTTCTTAATTGACATTCGTTCCCTCCTACATCACATCTTTTAGTTACTCTCTATTCATCACTTCATCAGCAAGTCTCTGGTATGCGCTTGCTCCTGTAGACTTTGGATCATACAGATTGATCGGCATTCCATAACTTGGTGCTTCTGCCAACCGGATATTTCTAGGAATAATCGTTTTATAGATGTTCTGTTGCAGGTTCTCTTTTACATTTTCTACAACCTGAAGTGAAAGATTCGTTCGCGCATCGTACATTGTAAATACAACGCCTTCTATTTTCAGAATTGGATTCAATCTTTCTTTCACCAGTTCAACTGTATGTATTAACTGGCTCAATCCCTCCAGCGCATAGTACTCACACTGAATCGGTACCAGCACCGAATCAGCTGTTGTCATAGCATTAATTGTCAGCATACTCAACGATGGTGGACAATCAATAATAATATAATCATAATTGTCTTTGATTGGTGCAATAGCGTTTCTGATGATAAATTCTTTATCATCCACACCGATCAATTCAATCTCTGCCGCTGACAGATCAATACTTGTCGGAATAATATCCAGGTTTTCAATTGCTTCTTTTTGAAGCACTTCCTCTACACCAACCTGTCCAATCATAAGATCATAGATATTCTTTTCAACTTCATCTTTGTCTATTCCTAATCCACTCGTCATATTTCCCTGCGGATCCATATCGATAGCAAGAACTTTCTGGCCTTTTTCAGCAAGGCATGCCGACAGATTAATAGCTGTCGTTGTCTTTCCAACACCACCTTTTTGGTTCGCAACGGCTATAACTCGTCCCATTTAATTATCACCTTCCCTTTTTTTACATGATATTAGTATATCACTTTTCCAGGTACTTATCCATAAAATGTTTCACGTGAAACATAGTTTTTCCATTTTTCATAAATATGAATCTGTTCTATTTGTTATTTTCGTTATCTTTATGCTTTTCCATTCTTTTTATTCTTTTTATTTTTTAATGTTTCACGTGAAACATTTTCTTTGATTACACAGATGTTCATTTTGCGTTCATTTTGCAAAGGCAATCTTCCAATTTATAAGTAAATATAGTATAATTAGTAGTAAGAAAGTGAGGTATCAACATGAACTGGAAAAAGACATTATTGTTCATCTCGACAGCAATCGGAACAACAACCCTGGCGTTCCACGTAATAAACAAATTCATATTCAACACCTCTGATGAACTCTCAGAAGAAGACTCATCCAACTACTACAATTGGAAATTTGGAAATATATATTATCAAAAGACAGGAAGCGGCTCTCCTCTTCTCCTCATCCATGATCTGAATCATTACAGTTCTTCAATGGAATGGGACAAAGTAATCGATACTCTTTCCAGAGAACACACTGTGTATACCATAGATCTTCTTGGATGCGGAAAATCTGATAAACCTTCCATCACATACACCTGCTATCTCTATGTCCAGCTTCTCACTGATTTCATTCGCGATATCATTGGAGAAAAGACAGATATCGTTGCAACCGGAGCATCTGTTTCTTTTGTAACAGCTGCCTGTCAGAACATTGCCGATCAGATTGGTCATATAATCCTTGTTTGTCCGGAAAGCATCCGTACACTTGCAAAAGCACCAAACCATAAGTCAAAGTTGCTCGCAAGTATTATAAATCTTCCTATATATGGAACATTCATCTATAATGTTGGCGCACGTAACACTGCACTTTCGGATTCTGCCGAATGCAGATATCTCTACTCCAGCATTTTAGGTCATTATACAACAGTAAATATTGCTCATTGTCTCGAAGGACTTACAACTTCCATTGCCGTGATTTCCGGGAAAAATGCACCGGAAACTTTCGAAAAAGCTGAAGAATACTGTAATGTTCTCCCATCCATTGAGCATATTGAAATTGCAGGCTGTGGATTACTGCCGCAGCGGGAAAATGCTGATGCATTTTTAGAGCAGATAGACATATTGCTAAGCGACAACTGCTAGTGTTCTGCCTGTATCACCAGTAAATAATATTAAGTTTTACAAAAGGGGTAATGTTTCACATGAAACATTACCCCTTTTACATTTTCTTGTTTTCACAAAATTCTTATCAAATTGCTATTTTTCTTACCGGATCGGCTCTTTAGAAGGCATTCCAGCCTTTCGTGGATATTTCTTTGCCGTATTCTTCATTTTGTGGATCTTCACGAACGATCTGCCGATGTCTGTTCCCGGAAGTTCGAATTTTACTACGTCTTCAATCTTACCGCCAAGTATCTTTACCGCTTTTGATGACTCTTTTACCTCTTCATCAATCTCACCCGATTTATAAGGTACAAACATGCCATCCACTTTTACGTAAGGCAGACAATACTCACTTAATGTTGCCAGATTCGCAACTGCTCTGGACACACACAGATCATACTGTTCTCTATATGCTGCATCTTTGGCATAATCTTCCGCTCTTCCATGAATTGTGTGGATATCTTCCAATCCCAGTTCTTCGATCACAGCATTCAGGAACTTAATTCTTTTGTTCAACGAATCAAGCAATGTCACTTTCAGATGCGGAAATGCAATCTTAAGCGGTAATCCCGGGAATCCCGCCCCCGTACCAATATCGATTACCTGATCTACCTTAGCCATATCCATGACTTTTACAATAGAAAGGCTGTCTACATAATGTTTTTCCACAACCTCCTCATATTCTGTGATTCCAGTCAGGTTCATCACCTTATTCCACTCTTCAAGAAGCTTATGATAGGCATCGAACTGCTCTTTCTGCCGGTCCGTGATCTCTATTCCTATCTTTTCCAGGCTTTTTTTCAAAATCTGGTCCATATTTTTCTCCTTATTTCTCTCTAAAATCAATAAGTATATAAAATGTATGATTTTTCATGTTATTCATTTTATATACTTATTATATTTACTATATAATTATTTTTATATTATTTTATAATATAATTATAAATATATTTAACACTGTAATCCGTTGTATCTCTGCACTTTATCTATGATTTCCACTCAGATATACCAGCAGCACCGAGATATCAGCCGGAGACACACCGGAAATGCGTGCCGCCTGTCCGATCGACACCGGTCTGTACTCTTTCAGCTTCTGAACTGCTTCGATACGAAGGCTGTTCACTGCATCATAATCCATATCTTCCGGAATTTTCTTATTTTCCATCTTCTTGAACTGCTCTACCTGGCGTTTCTGACGCTGGATATAACCGTCATATTTCAGGGAAATATCCACCTGTCCGATCACTTCTTCCGCCAGATCTTCCGGCAATTTTGGCCGGGTCACATCAATATCTGCAACTGCTTCGTAAGACAATTCCGGTCTCCGGATCAATTCTGCCAGACTGCTTCCGGAATTCAGCGGTGTACTTTCATAGAATTCCAGGAGTTCCTGTACCTTTTCACTGGTTCCGACATAAGCATTCTTTAACCGCTCGATTTCCGACTCTATCAGCCTTTCTTTTTCCTTCAGGCGGTCGTAACGCTCCTGTGAGATCAGACCGACTTCATAGCCTTTTTCCGTCAGACGCTGATCCGCATTGTCCTGTCTCAGAAGCAGACGGTACTCTGCCCTGGAAGTCATCATACGGTATGGCTCATGACTTTCCTTTGTAACCAGATCATCGATCAGAACGCCGATATAAGCCTCTGAACGGTCTAACACCAGGGATTCCCTGCCTTGCAGCTTTCTGGCTGCATTTATGCCCGCTATAAGCCCTTGTGCGGCAGCTTCCTCATAGCCGGAGCTTCCGTTGAACTGTCCCGCGCTGAATAATCCACTGATGTTACGGAATTCCAGGGATGGTTTTAACTGTCTTGCATCAATACAGTCATACTCGATCGCATATGCATTTCTTACGATCTTCACATGCTCCAGCCCCGGAACACTGCGGTACATGGCATACTGTACATCTTCCGGCAGCGAACTCGACATACCACCGATATACATCTCATCCGTCTCCAGTCCTTCCGGCTCAAGAAATACCTGATGACGCTTTTTATCTGCAAATTTTACAACTTTATCTTCGATCGACGGACAGTATCTCGGTCCCGTTCCCTCGATCATTCCGGAATACAGCGGTGATCTGTCCAGATTGGCACGGATGATATCATGTGTCGTCTCATTTGTATAAGTCAGCCAGCATGAAGCCTGGTCGATCTGCACATCGTCCGGATTCGTAGTAAATGAAAACGGCACTACCCTCTCGTCTCCGAACTGCTCTTCCATCTTGCTGAAGTCCACGGTTTTACGGTCTACCCTGGCAGGTGTTCCTGTCTTGAAACGGTACATCTTAATTCCCAGTTCTTTCAGACAATCGGTCAGATGATTGGCCGCCTGCAGTCCGTTCGGACCGGTATACTGACTCACATCCCCATAGATACAACGTGCCTTCAGATAAGTTCCGCTGCAGATGATAACCACCTTACAGTGATAAGTTGCACCCGAAAATGTCTGCACTCCGGTAATCTTTCCATCTTCCACCAGGAGATTTGCCACCTCTCCCTGCTTGATCTCAAGATTCTCCTGCGCTTCCAGTACACGGCGCATCGTTCTGCTATAGACCGCCTTATCAGCCTGTGCACGAAGCGAATGTACCGCCGGGCCTTTGGACTTATTTAACATTTTTGACTGGATAAATGTACGGTCGATAACCTTTCCCATCTCTCCGCCAAGGGCATCCAGTTCTCTTACCAGATGGCCTTTGGAACTTCCTCCGATATTCGGATTACACGGCATCATCGCAATGCTGTCCACACTTACGGTAAATACCAGTGTCTGAAATCCAAGTCTCGCCGTTGCCAGTGCCGCCTCGCATCCTGCGTGTCCGGCACCGATGACGACAACATCATATTTATCTTTATTTTCCCATACAGAATTTGCTGAATATCTCATTAACCAAATCTTCTCCTATCGTTTCGCCGGTGATATTGCCGAGAGCTTCATATGCATCCATAAGATCGATCGAATAGAAATCCTCCGGCATATCTGCGGCAATGCTGTCATTCACACGTTCAAGTGCGGCATATGCATCCTGAAGTGCTGTTTTCTGTCTCACATTCGTAATATAGATTTCATCATTAAATGTCAGTTCGCCCTGGAAGAACATCTCCTTTAACGTATCTTCCAGTTCTCCGATCCCCTCCACATTCTTTGCGGAGATCTCGATCACCGGGAATTCCTCCGGCAGCTCTTCCTGATCTTTTTTCACCTGCATATCCAGATCGGATTTGTTCAGCAGGATGATCGCACGTTTTCCTTTGATCAGATGCAGGATCTCTGCATCATTTTCATCCAGCGGTCTGGATGCATCGATCACATACAGGATCAGGTCTGCCTTGTCTGCATATTCTTTTGCACGGTCAACACCGATCTTTTCTACCACATCTTCCGTATCACGGATGCCGGCAGTATCCATGATATTTAAAGAAATTCCCTTCAGATTCAGGTGTTCTTCCAATACATCTCTGGTTGTACCTGCAATATCTGTAACGATTGCCCGGTCTTCACCGAGAAGTACATTTAACAGGGATGATTTCCCCGCATTCGGTTTTCCGAGGATGACTGTGCGTACGCCCTCTTTTATAATCCTACCATCATCACAGCTATCTAGCAATCTTTTCATTGCTTCTATGATCTCATCAACCACTTTTTTTAGTGTTTCCCCGTATCCATCAACGCTGATATGCTCCGGATCATCCAGTGCGGTCTCGATAAATGCAGTGTGATACAGGATCTTTTCACGCATTTCACCGATCTTATCTTTGATATTGCCCTTAAGCTGGCTCACTGAACTCTGTAAAGCATATTCGTTCTGCGATGCGATCAGGTCCCCGACAGCCTCTGCTTGTGAAAGATCCAGTCTGCCATTTAGAAACGCACGCTTGGTGTACTCTCCCGGCTCTGCCGGGCGCGCACCATTTTTGATCAGAAGCTCCAGAATACGCTTTACCACATAGACTCCGCCGTGACAGTTGATCTCCACCGTATCTTCACCGGTGTAGCTGTGCGGCCCGCGCATCAGCATGACCAGTACTTCGTCGATCACCTGATCTCCATCAACCATATACCCATAATGGATCGTATGTGATTGCTGTTCACATAACTTCTTCTCTTTTTTCCCTTTATACACCCGGTCTGCGATCTGAAATGCTTCCGGACCACTCATTCGTACAATTCCGATCCCGGAATTACTCATTGCCGTAGATATTGCGGCAATTGTGGAATTATATAATTGTTCCATATTTCCTCCATACTTTGGTATCAAAAAAGACAAGGGCCGCTTAAAGACCCCTGTCTCTTAATTATCGGTTATTTCTGTTTCTTACCAGTGTTACCACAACTCTTCTGTAAGGCTCTTCACCTTCACTGTGTGTGGATACTGCCGGGTCAGACTGCAGCGCAGAGTGAATGATTCTTCTCTCGTATGGATTCATTGGCTCAAGAGAAACTGTCTTTCTTGTTCTCTTAACTTTGCTTGCAATGTTCTTTGCAAGATTTTCCAGTGTTTCTTTTCTTCTTCTTCTGTAATCCTCTGTATCGAGTTTCACTCTTACATATCCATCCTGCATCTTGTTGGCAACACGATTTGTAAGATACTGCAGAGAATCAAGTGTCTGTCCTCGTTTTCCGATCAGAATACCCATATTGCTTCCTTCCATATTGATAGAAAGTGCACCTTCTTCATCTACAGCAGATGTAACTTTTACATCCTCCATGCCCATTGCATTCATCACATCATAGATGAATTTCTCACATGTCTCGATCGTCTGTGGTTCCACCTTTGCAAGTTCTGCTTCTTTCTTTGGAGCAGATTTTACTTCCGGCTTCTCTTCTCCCGCCGGTTTTCTGGCGTGTGAATATTCTTTTACCGGTTCTTCCACTTTCGGCTCTTCTTTTACAACTTCTTCAACCGGTTTTTCTTCCTGTTTTCTGCGGGCCTTGATCACAGCCTGCTTTCTTCCGATTCCAAGGAAACCTTCGCTTCCTTTTTCAACAACAATATAATCTAAACGATCACTTGTTACGCCTAACTGAACCAGTGCCTCTGTAATCGCATCGTCCAGTGTCTTTGCTGATAAGGTAATGTAATCCTCCATTACAGCCGCCCCCTAATCATTTTCGTTAAATTTCTTCACCATATTTGCCTTTGATGCGAGACTTCCTTTCTTCGCATTGTCTGCTTTCTGGTGCGCTTTTTCCACTCTGGCTTCTCTTTCTTTTTCACTTAAGTTAGATGTACTCTGCTTTTTCATGGATGCCTGGTTGTTCATATTCTTGGTATTCATCTGAGCCATTGCTGCGATTCGTTCATTCTTCTCGCCACGTTTTACACGTTTTTCCTCAGCCTTTTCCTTGTTTTTCTCCAGGATCTCATCTACAGACATCTTGCTTAAATGCTTATTGATAAATATCTGCTGAACGCAACGTACTACCGCACTGACGATCCAGTACAGACCGATACCTGTCGGAAGTGAAAATACCATAAATACCGAGAACAGCGGCATTGTCACATTCATCGTGTTCATCGTAGATGCCATCGGGTTATCTTTATCAAGCTGCTGTCCGGAAATAGCCTGTGAAAGCTTGATACTTCCGTACTGTGTCAGACCAGATAATACCGGAAGCAAGATTGCAGTAATAATAATAACAACCGGTGCAAATCCATAGTCCCCGCTGTTCTTGATCATCTGCATAGGTGAGATGGTCAGGTCAGGAAGGGTCAGGAATACATTTACTGCTTTTGGAGCTGTCTTGATCTCCGGAACATATTTCTGGATATTATAGATAACCGGGTACAAAGCAAACAACAGCGGCATCTGAATCAGTAATGGAAGGCATCCTGCTGACATCGATGTACCATATTTGTCATACACCTGCTGAATCTCTTCCTGCTGTTTCATCATTGATGCCTGGTCTTTTTTATTCTTATACTTCTTCTGTATAGCCTGAATCTCCGGATTCATAACAGATGACATCTTCGATGTTCTCTGCTGCTGTACTGTAAGTGGAAGTAATAACGTATACACAAAAATCGTATACAGAATGATTGACAGACCTACCAGTCCATTATCGCTTGGCAGACAGTTGTCCAGTAAATTATAGATAAAGTTCATTACCTTACCCAGAATCCAGCAAAGCTGTCCGACAATCGGCCAGTTAGCGGCAGTCAGTAAACTTGGTACCATAATTTTTTCCTCCATATGTAGTTGTAATCTTTTTAAGGAACAGGGTCGTACCCTCCTCTGGTAAACGGATTACAGCGCAGAATTCTCCACACTGCCAGCCGTCCCCCTTTTAACGCGCCGTATTTCTCAATTGCTTCTTTCGCATACTGAGAACAGGTCGGATAAAACTTACAGGTGGAACCGCCCTTTATCGGAGACAGATATCTCTGATAAAATCTGATACCAGTGAGCAGAATCTTCTTCATAATACGTTACCCCTCATCTATAATCTTATGAAGATGGGCCAGATGGAGCATTGCGCCGACAATCTCTTTATAACCTTTTCCTTTGGCGCCTATTCTTGCTATAACAATAATATCCAATCCACATCTGAACCGTTCTTCTTGTAATCTATAGCTTTCGCGGATTAACCTCGTTAATCTGTGCCGTACTATACTGTTTCCTACTTTTTTACTTACAGATATTCCTAATCGATTCTGACCTGTCCCATTCTCCAGTACATACATAACCAGATATTTGTTGGCATAAGATGTCCCTTTTCTATATATATATTGGAAATCTTTGTTCTTTTTCAGTG
>UMFM01012842.1_pt1 | contig 10539 bp, 12 predicted proteins | sample 1965011 | NCBI WGS metagenome assembly UMFM01 (sample SAMEA4836046, study PRJEB28245) | human gut metagenome | biome: gut microbiome; material: fecal sample | place: Denmark | collected 2008 | reverse complement strand
CTCAAAGTCCGGACAGGTGGCTCAGAGAGCCCCGGAATAATCAATCCATGAACATAAGCTTTCTGCTTATTATGATTTTCTGCAGTTGGTATTAAATCAAACTTTTTATGAGTTAGAACAACGACCAGAAAACGCGAATCCTGTACTGTTTATCATTGATGAATTACCACGAATTCTATCGGCAGGTAAGATTGAACGTTTGCTGGATGGAGCTAAAACGCTTCGAAGCAGAAAGGTAACACTTTATTTGATTATTCAGTCGGTGGAGGCACTGATGAGTGCATACAGTGAAAATCAGGCAATGGATCTGATATCTAACTGCTTGTATATCATGATCTTAGACGCGACTTCAACAAAGACTCAGAAAATGATTGTCGAGTGGGCCGGAAAATATTTGCATCGAAAGAAAAGCTGGAATAGTGGCGGCTCTAAATCAAGTGTTAGTACAAGTTTTGAAGAAAAAGATCTTGTTGATTCAGCGGATATTATGCAACTGAAACAGAACGAAAAAGTGATGTTAGTCAGTCCGTATGGTTTTTATATCATTGATAAAAATCCATATTTTAAAGATTCGATTCTTTCGGATTTGTCTGGGGCCTGTGTGGCATGTAATTGTAGTGTAAAGTGAATTTTGGAGGAAATATCTTATGAAGAAAAAATATGAATTAAAAACGGGAGTTGCTGTAGTTGATACAGAAAAATTTAAGGTTGCGAAAGAAACTTATACAAAGACTGTCGATTATGTCGGTGTTGTTTCCGATAAGAAAGGCGAAGTACTGCCTCTGCTTTTCTTCTCCGAGACACCGGTGGAAAAGTATAGCTGCAAAGAAGAGGATGCAGTTTTGGACGAGCTGGTATCCATCCGTCCGGAGTACCAGAAAGTTCGTAAAACGGAAATTCCACTTATGGAAGTTGATGGACAGAATATTACACTTGAAGCGTGGGCGGAAAAAATGCGTCTTGGAATTTTTGCAGTGCCCAATGTTGCGGATGAGGTACATCTGGATCATGGAGTAGGTGTAGTCAGAACTAAGGAGGCTTAAAATGGGTGAGGAAAGATATATGAATCTGGGAGAAGCTCAGCTGCGTCAGCAGCTGGCTTCCATTGTAGTGGTAGATCATGGTACGGAATACAGATTAACACCAGAGTTTGTTTATAATCATATGTATGCAGCCGTGATAAACACTGAAAAGAATGCAGAAATGCTGGAACGCTGTCCTCATGAGGCAATTTCTAATCTTTCCGTGGTAGCAAAATGCAAACTTGGAGAGGGGAGAAATCTGTTAGTTACAAATGAGTTTGTACAGTTATTACGTATGAGTGGAGAAGAAATCGTGGAACATGCGAAGGCAAATTCCATGAAAGAAGGGTATGTTTGCCAGAATTTATCACAGATCGTCAGCCAGGTCTTTGCAGGTGATTTGTCTATGCAGAAAGAAGTATCAGAAATGCTGGATATTTCTGAAGATGACTATCCGATGTATGTTGTTACCACATCAAGGCAGTATGATGGGGCATCGGTAATTGTTTCAAAGCCTTTCTTAGAGGATGTACATAAAAAATTAGGTGAGGACTATTATGTCCTTCCGTCCAGCCGCCATGAGGTACTGGCAGTACCGGTAAGCAGAGCACCAGAACTGCCAGATCTGAAAGAAATGGTTCACGTGGTTAATGAAACAGAAGTGCAGGAACGGGACTGGCTGAGTGATGATGTTTATTACTTTGATGGAAGAAGTCTGAAACTGGCAGACACACTGGCCGAAGAACGGGAAAACGATTTTACGAAATCTATGGAACCGGATCTTGCGGTGGAGCATCACAGAAGTCGTTAATGGATTGGATGCAGGATTTCACCTGCATCCAATTTTTAAAAAGGAGAGATGTCATGCTTAGAATGAAAGTGGGAAATTTGTATCATGTGTATAAACAGTCTCAGAAAAAGAATGCTTTGATTTCTGAGGACGATTTTAAACAGAAATTATTGAAGTTAAAACCAGGAGAAATGCTGAGTGTTGTTGTGATTAAGGATGGTGATGCAGGTGGCAGAAAAGAAAACATCGATTCGTTATGAATTTCCGGAGGTTTACGTTCAATTAGCGGAACGAACGGTTCTTTACAGTGATGAGCCGGTAAATACACCAAGGAAGGCCAGCGAAATGATGGCGGGTATGCTTTCTACAATGGATCGGGAATATCTTTGCGTTGTGAATCTGAATGCAAGGCTCCAGCCTATTAACTTTAATATTGTTTCCATTGGCGGTTTAGATAGCGCACCAGCTCCGGTCAGCAATATTTTCAAGTCGGCTATTCTGTCGAACGCATCTGGAATTATTTTACTCCATAATCATCCGTCAGGTGATCCGAAACCATCGAAAGAGGATATTTGGATAACCAGAAAGGTTGAGGAGGCTTCTAAGATTATGGATGTAAGGCTGCTTGACCATGTAATCATAGCAGGAAGAACTGGCGCTATGTATTCTTTTCAGGAAAATAGCTTGATTCTGGAAAGTATGCAAACAACAGAAAAGTTGGGAGAAACAACGGAGCGGTATCAATCAGATTCCAAGAACCGGATGCAGGAAATTACGGAGAAATTGGAAACCGGAATTCGAAAGTTACAGTCTTCGGAAGCGTACCAGCATTATCTGGATGTGATGGGGCGGTTTTATCATTATAGTGCCAGCAATTGTTTGTTGATTGCTATGCAGAGACCGGATGCTACCAGAGTGGCCGGATACAATGCCTGGGACAAGCAGTTTCAACGTCATGTAAAACGAGGTGAGAAAGGCATTAAGATTATTGCACCGGCTCCCTCTACAGTTCCCAAGCAACGCGTGAAATGTGATCCTAAAACGGGAAAGCCGGTATTGGATCAGAATGGAAAGCCAGAAACGGAAATTGTGAATGTGTTGGTAGAGAATTATAAGATCACAACTGTGTTTGATATTTCACAGACCGAAGGAAAGGAACTTCCGAAGGTAGTTCATGAGCTGAGCGCAGATGTGAAGAACTACCAGAAGTTACTGTCTGCGATTGAGAAGGTATCTCCGGTTCCTATTGAATTTTCAGAAATTTCTGGCTCTAGTGCAAAGGGCTATTACGATCAGATGGAAAAGAAAATTGTGATCCGTTCAGGAATGGGAGAAGCACAATCTTTAAAAACAGTTGTTCATGAGTTAAGCCATGCAATTTTACATGATAAAGATACCGGAGACAGGAAAGATCAGTTAGTTGATCGTAGGACAAAAGAAGTGGAAGCAGAATCCGTTGCGTATACGGTATGTCAACATTTCGGAATCGATACATCAGATTATTCTTTCGGCTATGTGGCTGGATGGAGCCGTGATCAGGAATTATCGGATTTTAAAGCCAGTTTAAATCTAATTCAAAAAACGGCAGGGAAATTGATCGATGAGATCCAGAAAAAGTTGAAAGAACGGGAGCCACTGGAAGATTTGGTGCAGAAGGCAGCAGAGAAATTATCTGTTGAAACATGTTTTTCGAAAGAACATGAGAATGTACATCGAAGATGCAGGTAATGCTGGTTTGGCATTGCCTGTTCTTTTTTCACAGCCAGTTGGTTGAAATGGAATCAGAAGGGAAGCGTGAATCGTGAAAAAAGAAAGTACTATGATTTCAGAAGAAGCAAAAAAACTTACGGAAATTCAGAAGAAGCAGGAATTGCATCGCAGGCAGTTAAAGGAGCAGCGGGATAAGACAGTGGCCAGAAAACATCGCACACATCGGTTGATTGTTCGTGGAGCTATTGCAGAGCATGCGCTCAGTCTGAGCGAAGAGCGTGCTGTAGCAATCAGCAATGAGCGTTTTGAAACGTTGCTGTATTGCGCCCTGAATCACCAGAATTTGACTAGTGGTGAGGCAGAAGCTTCGCAGAACCCGTCGGGAGACGCCCGCGGCAGCGACCCTCGGTAGAGCGCACGCATTACCTGCTAAGGTAATGTATAAGTGCGCCCTTCTTTACAGAAGGGATACGCAAACTGACGGGATAGAGAATGTAATAAGGTAGTAGGACGGAGAGGAGAAGATAAAATTGGCAATTTATCATTTGTCAGTGAAAATAATAGGCCGGAGCAGCGGAAGAAGTGCAGTGGCCGCAGCTGCATATCGTTCTGGAGAATGTATTACCAACGAATGGGATGGAGTAACCCATGATTTTCGAAAAAAGAACTGGGTAGAATTTACAGAAATCATGTTGCCCGATCATGCGCCCAAAAACTTCAAAGATCGGAAAACATTTTGGAATGCAGTGGAGGCTGCAGAAAAATCTAAATCGGCCCAGTTGGCCCGTGAATTTGAAGTGGCTTTGCCAAAAGAATTGCCGCATGAGAAGCAAGTGGAACTTGTGGAACAGTTTGTAAAACAGGAATTGGTAAGCAAAGGAATGTGTGTGGATATTGCGATACATAATCCCCCGAAAACGAATGATCGACATCAGCCGATAGATTCAATTGGTAAGGTTACACATAATATAGAAGAAATGCAATTTTTAAACCCACATGCGCATATTCTTTGTACCATGCGTCCAATTGATTTGGATGGGAAATGGGAAGTAAAATCTCAGGCAGAGTATATTTGCCGCCGTGGCCTGGAAGAATGTGCTTTGACTTCGAAAGAATATGCGGAACAGAAGGGAGATGGTTGGAGAAAGTTATATCAGTATCAGACAGAGGATAAAAAGAAAGCATGGCTTACTGCAGAAGAGGCTACAGAACGAAATTTGAAGCGAATCAGCAAACAGCCCAAAACGACACCTTATGGACGTAAAAATCCAACAATTGAGTTTTGGAATTCAGAAGAACGGGTTCCAGAGTGGAGAAAAACCTGGGAACATGCAGTGAATGAGAGCTTGCAGAAAATTGGTTCTAAGGAACGCGTGGATGCACGCTCTTATGCCGACCAGAATTTGATTAAGCTCCCGACAGTTCATCTTGGCGTAGCGTCTATTAATATAGAAAAGCGTGCAGATCGGTTGAAATCGGAAGGTGTTGCTGTAGAGAATATTGAACGGTCGGATATAGGCAATATTAATCGTTCTGTTCGTTCCTATAATCATTTTGCGGAACAGGCAATGAATAAAATTGAGTTTTTGATGGTATCAGCCATTAAGGTAAAACATCGTATTTCAATGAAATTTCAGAATTTGAAACAGCGTATCTATCAGAATGAAAAGACGCAGAAAAGTACTATTAAGACATTTCATGAACTGGAACAGCAGAAAATAGAATTAGCGGGTCGCATTTCCTATTTCGAAATGGAGAAAGATCGGATTGGTTTAAAAATGGAACAGGCCGGTAAAAAAATTGAAATGTTGCAGATAGAATTAAAAAATATAAATCGTATTTTACATCCTTTAAAAGCTGCTGAATTACAGAAAGAGATATTGCGGGAAGAGAAAGAGCAGCATACACGGGAGACTTACTTGCAGCAGATGAAAGTAAACAGCGGAGTTTCGGATGATCGGTACTTGACCGAGAAGGAAAATATAAGGAAGCTAGAAGAAACTCTGGGAGAAATCGGGATTCAATCAAAATTGCTCAAAAAAGAGCATGATGGGATGCTTGAAGATTTAAAGGATGGTTATTCCATGTTGCCGGATTCTGTAAAAAAAGAAATATTAGGAGATGATCATAAGCTAGAGGAGTTATGTGCAGATAAACCAATAAAGTCTCCCAAGGTCATTAGCCATAGTGTGCCATAAAGAGCCATAGTACGCTCATAGATTTGATCGTTGTGCAAACTTAATATGGAACATGTAAGGAGGATGTTCCAAATATGAAAACAATTTTTATTTCAGAAAGGAAAAAAGCAGATTGTAGTAATACAACAAACAATTTTCCTTTTTCTGCAAAATTTGATTACGACAAAGAAACAATTGTCTTAATCAAGCGTTTTGGAGGCTATAGGTGGGATCCGCAGGAGAAACTCTGGTATTTAACGGCCGCAGCATTAATTCTTCTGATGGAGCAGCCGGATGTTCGGCTGGAATTTGATTCTGGATCTGTGGATGCGTATAAGGAAAAAGCGAAAGCTATTTTAGGGGATGCGGCTGAGACTACAGATACAGAACTTGCGCCAAAGTCGCTCATTGGAGATGAAAGTTACTGGAAAATTCCGGCATCCGAACGTCTGAGAGATATAAAACCCATTGCTGAATATGATTTTAAAACTACACCGTATCCACATCAGGTGGAAGGCTTTAATCTGGTGGCAGGGCATACCAAAGCACTGATTGCAGATGAACAGGGACTCGGAAAAACGGCGGAAAGTTTATATATTTCTGATTATTATAAAGCAAGTGGCTGGGTGAAAAAATGCCTGATTATTTGCGGAGTGAACAGCATTAAGTATAACTGGCTGCGTGAAATTCAGATTCATACATCGCAGCAGGCTATTTTAATAGAAGGATCAGAAGGAAAACGCCTGACATTGATTCAGCAGTGGTGTAATTCAGATGATGTATATTATGCAATTATAAATTTGGAAGCAATTCGTAAACCATCCATTTTGTACGCATTAAAGGATAAAGCAGATGTGATTATCTGTGATGAGATCCACAAAGCGAAAAATGCAAGGTCTCAACAGGGAAGAGCCCTGTGCGAGTTACGAGCAAAGTATCAGATTGGATTAACGGGAACACCTATAGATGATAAGCCGGAGGATCTGTATAATATTCTCCGGTGGTTTGGACTTGAGCGCAGACGTTTTATAGATTTTCGCAACCAGTATTGTAATGTGGATAGATGGGGAACAGTCTCTGGATATAAAAACCTTAATCAGCTGAAACGGCAGTTACAATCGGTTATGATACGAAGAAAAAAGGCAGACGTGATTGAGTTGCCAGAGAAAATTCGTAAAACGGAGGTGGTTGAGCTTTCGAAAAGGCAGAAAAAAGTGTATAAGGAAATGCTGCATGCCATTTATTATGACCTGGATGCAATTATGAATTTGCAAAATCCGCTTTCAAGAGTTTTTCATTTAAGAGAAGTTACCAGCGGAATTTACTGTGATTGGAAAGAAAATGCAAAATTGCTCCGGGTACGGGAACTTATAGAAGATGAAATTATTCCGGATGGAAAGAAAGTTATCGTATTCAGTAAATATGAAAAAGTTGCATTAATCTATAAAGAAGCCCTTAGTGCTTTAAATCCAGCATATATTACAGGATCAGTTACAGTTCAGAATCGACAGAGTGAAGTGGATCGTTTTCAGACGGATGATGGCTGTAAGGTCTGTATCGGCACTATTGGAGCAATGGGGACAGGTATTACACTTACTGCAGCAAGTACAGTTATTTTTGTTGACAAAGAATGGTCCGTAACTGCAAATGTGCAGGCGGAGGATCGGGCGCACAGGATTGGAACGAAAGAACCGGTTACGATAATTTCTATGGTGGCTAAGGATACGATTGATGAGCATGTCGAAGAAATCCTTGAAGAAAAAGAGCTGCAGACGGATATTATTATGGAAGGAACGGATGCTGTTTTATCCAAATATTCATGCAAGTCGTACATAGCCACTTTATTAGGTTTAACGGAAGAAGAATTGAATAAGTATATAAAGAAGAAAAGTTAACACTGGATAATGTTGAATGCCCCATTAGTAGACCAGTCCACGATGGGGCATTTTGAAATTAGGATCTATGACATTTCAAATATCAGGGTTAAAGATACATTGTTGGTATCTACTTGGCGGCCTATTTCTATGTGATTAGCAGTAAGGAATAAGGAACGCATTTGTCGATCTGATTCAGAGATATCAAATCCGGCTTCACTTGTAAAGGTGGTTGAAATAGCCACTCCATCATCTTCAATGGTAAGGAGAGCAATAGCCTCTTTGGCATATTTTTGCAGAACAGGTAGAACTGCAGCCTCAAACCATTTGTGATAATCTTCTAAGGCTTTTTTCTCTGCAGATTCCCGTTCGTGTGTAATAGCCTCAATGGCAACGGTTGCTTCGTGGGGAGTTAGGTCATCTAACATTGTGGATAAACTATCAAGATCAAGAGTGTTTCTATAATCATATTCTTTCATATGCAGGTACCTCCTGTAAATGAGTATAACGCATTGTGTATATATACACAATATAGAATAATCGGAAATTATCATATGATGGAAGCTAGAAAGGGCGGTAAGCATATGATAGATTATAGTCCTCTTTGGGAAACATTGGAAAAACAAGGAGTAAGTCAGTATCGGTTATTGCAAGATAAGATATTAGACAACAAAGCGTTGGATCGGATAAAGAAAAGCGAAAATATCACGATGATTACCTTGGAAAGAATATGCAAGTATTTGAATTGCACACCAAATGATGTTGTGAGATTTTTGGATTGAACGATTTGATATAGAGAGAATGATGAGACAACAGGCAGCCATGTGGCTGCTTTTTGTTTTATAAGGCTGCTATAGAGTGCCATACGGTGCCATGCGTGAATACTACCATACATAGAGGCTTATCAATTATGATTAATTTATAACAGGCATGGAGGTATTTTATGGAAAAAACGTTACTGACAGTCGAAGAAACCAAGGAATATTTAGGTATTGGAGATACAATGGCCAGAAAGCTTATGAGAAAAGAATCATTTGGCCTTCGCATTGGTAATCGCCTGTATTCCTCAAAACCTTTATTAGATAACTGGATTGCGAAACAGGCAAAAATGAAAGTGCCATCTCAGGGAAAATAGTAACAGGAGTATTTGAGTAAAAAGACAGGAAAACTTTGCGGACGTATTGAAATATATAAGTTTTTGCATTAAAATAAAAGAGTACTATTTTGATGCGTCCGGAAAGAAGGACGCCATATGGGAAAAGATTTAAAAGGAAAAGAATTGGGAGTGGGACTCTCCCAGAGACCGGATGGTCGCTACTATGCTCGTACCAGTTATAAGGGACATCAGATTGCATTTTACGGATTTAACTATCAGGAGATGAGAAAGCGTCTCAAAGAGGAAAAACAGAAAATCGATCTTGGAAAATTCGAGTGCGATTATACATTATCAGAATGGTTTGAAGAATGGTTTGATACTTACAAAGCACCTTCTGTAAAGAAACAATCGATTACTCCTATGAAAAGTTCAGTAAAAAGGACTTTTCTTAATAAAATTGGAGATATGTTGATTGTTGATCTCAGAAGTAGAGATTTTCAACTTGCTGTAAATGATATGATCGAGGAAGGAAAAATTGCAAGGAGCACCATTAGTGAGGCGCTCGGACGATTGAAGTATTGCCTTGCATCGGCTGTGAATAATGGTTATATTACCGTAAACCCTGCGTTTGATGTACTTATGCCAAGTGAAGATAAGAAAGAAGTGCTTACACGTTGGTTGAATACAGCAGAGATTTCCAAATTTCTGCAGGCAGCAGAAAGTACTTGGTGGTATGAAACATTCTATATTATGATTTACACCGGAATGCGTATTGGTGAGGTTGGCGGGCTAAAAGAGTGTGATATCCATTGGTCTACAAAAAACAAAAATGGCTATATTGAGTTAAAGCAGGCATTTCATACAGATTATATCGAGGGTGTTAAGACCGAGGGTCTGGGAACATTGAAAACAGCAAATTCGTATCGAAAAATTCCATTTATCCGGAATGTTGAAGAAATGTTCCGTAGACAGTTGGAAAAGGTGCATAATTTAAAGGAGAAACTAGGCCCGAGATACCGCGGTACAGGAGAATTTGCAGATCTCGTCTTTGTGACATCGATGGGAAGTCCATGCACGCGATATGTAGCAGAACATGCAATTAACCGTTTAGTTAAGCAGATCAACGTTGATGAATTGTTTGCGGCGCAGAGGGAAAAGCGAGAAGCAGTGTTAATGCAGGCAGTTTATCCGCATGCGTTGCGTCATACGTTTGCTACATTATGTTATTATGCTGGTATGGACGCAAAAGCAACGCAAGCATTAATGGGACATGCAAACTATTCCACTACAATCAATATTTATACGCATCTGGCTGATGAAGAAGCGCAAATCGATGTTTCAAAACTTAATGCGTTGGCATTGGCAGACAGCAGGAGTGCTAAAGAAGCGGAATTGGAAGTTCAAAAGAAAATGCTTGATGCGGTCTAATACAATTTGATGTATTTTGGTAAGCTGGAAATTATCGAAAAATGATTTTGACGAAAAAAGTTGAGTAAAATTGAAAACAAAGTTGCTAAGATGTAGTATTTAAGCCATTTGTTTAGAAAGGTCTCTAAGAAATGGGTAAATAATCTGACAGTTGCATGAAACTTCTTTTAAAAATTGACATCATGGTATAGACTGATAATGAATGATATAAGTCCGAAAACTGCGCAGGAATGCGGGTTTCCGGACTTTTTCTTTGTTTATTCTATTGTTATATGTGTTATAGATTAAATATCACAAGTTAGCAGGGAATATTGCGGGTAAATATTTGAAATTGTGTATTGGTTGTGTAGAAGTTGTGTAGTGGTTTTGAAGGTGAGTTTTTCGATTTCTTCTCTTGTCACTGACCTGCTCTTGTTATTGTCTTCCATCTGTTACTGGAAGG
>UMFM01014282.1_pt1 | contig 10578 bp, 8 predicted proteins | sample 1965011 | NCBI WGS metagenome assembly UMFM01 (sample SAMEA4836046, study PRJEB28245) | human gut metagenome | biome: gut microbiome; material: fecal sample | place: Denmark | collected 2008 | reverse complement strand
GATTACGTAACAAAAAGTAGCGAGAACTTTCCCGCTACGACCGAGGATGCCACACAAGCGTTAGCCGGTATCTATCAGAACTTGAACCAAGTGTCCGCCACACCTGAGTGCTCTTTCCTTTACGCCGCCATGCTGGCCAGCGACGATTGCCTAGGGGGCGGAGGTCCAAACGACTTGCATATGCAATCTCTGGATATGTTGCTGAACTCCAAGCAAGACATGACCCAACAATTCTGGAAAGACCGTTACCAAGGTATTAACCGTGCGAACTCCTTGCTGGATGGTATTGAAAATATCCAACTGGCAGAATCCGACAAGAACCAGATCGAGGGAGAAGCAAAATTACTTCGCGCTTTCTATTACTACGAGCTGGCCTCCATGTACGGACGCGTCCCTCTGACAATCACCTCGCAATCCGTAGAGCCAAGCCAACCGACCGCCGCTGAGCTATGGGGACAAATCCTACAAGACCTGCGTGATGCAGCGGAAATTATGCCCGCCACTCGCAAGACGGACGGACATGTCGATAAATACACCGCCGAAGCCATGTTGGGCCGTGCTTGGTTATTCTATACAGGCATGTATTGCAATGGCGAGGATTTGGCCGCGCTTACCAGCACCACTTACTCACCGTTGACTTCCGTGGCTTTGCCCGACGGTTCCACACTGACGAAAGACCAAGTGATCGGCTACATCGACGATTGCGTGAACAATTCTGGTTACTCGCTGGTCACGTCGGACTTCCGCAACCTTTGGGCCTATACAAACCGGTTTACGGTAGAAGATTACGACTATACCACCGGACAGGGCCTGAAATGGGTGGAAGATGACAACGCCGTGAATCCGGAGACTTTGTTCGCTATCAAATACAACAAATTAGCCGACTGGAGCACAAGCATTGGTTACGCGAATAACTTCGCCCTACACTTCGGCGTACGCGGCATGGCAGGCGTGGCCGAGTCCTTCCCCTTCGGGCAAGGCTGGGGAGCAGGACCCGCCGCCCCGAACCTCGTAAGCGATTGGAAAAGTTCCGAGCCTAACGACAAACGCCGTGACGCCTCCATTTCGGATTGCGCCGCTTGGACCGAGCAAGGATGGGCATTCGGCGGCGGTGGTGAGTTTATCCAAGAGACCGGATACCTCTCCAAGAAGTGGCTCCCTGTTGCCGCTAAAAATGGAGACACGTACTCCGTATGCTTCGAGAACCTAATGTACGGGACTGACGGCTGGGCACAGGGTTCCGAGAATTTACAGCTGAACAATATCCACGACCTCGTGCTTATCCGTTTCGCCGATGTATTACTAATGCAATCCGAGCTGAAAGAGAACACGGACGGAATCAACCGGGTTCGAGAGAGAGCAGGCTTGAGCCCCATCTCGTCTTACTCACTCCAAGCCCTGCAAAACGAACGTCGTTGGGAACTCGCTTTTGAGAGTATCCGCTGGAATGATATCCGTCGCTGGCACATAGCCGCCGCCGCATTGGAAAAGCAGACCAACGTGAAGATATACACCAATGGCCAAGAGGACTCTAACAAAGCCCACGGAGGTGGCTACGCCACACGATATAACGCTACCGCCGGATTCTTCAAGATACCGGAGAGCGAGGTGGATATGTCGAACGGCAGCATCACCCAGAACGCCGGTTGGGAAGGTTCAGACAGCCAATATAACCGATGGTAAAAACGATTTCAATAAGGTCAAACTTTTAATTAGAAAATCATGAAGAAATATAGTATAGTTATCTCACTTTTCGCGATGCTCCTCACCGCCTGCGATCCTACGGTAGAGGAAGAAGGCTCCATAGCAGCGAGTATGACTGAAGCGCAATTGGAACAGGCCGCTACCCTAATGCAAACGGTAGAAGGTCAAAACAAATTTACATACGCTACAAATCCATCCACGACCGTACAGATACTTGATCCCTCAGGAAATATCCTGACCACTGGAACAAGTGGATCGTTTGACTTAACTCCCGGTGGAGAGGAATCTCAAACGTTCACGATTCGTACCATAAATCAAGATGGCAGCATCACCTCTTTTCAAAAGACTTTCAGCATCACGACTTACGTAGATGTAGACCCGGCATGGGCATATCTCTGTGGAGATGGAGAGAAGGTTTGGACATACGATTCCGAGGTTTTAGGAGGCTGTTGGGGTAACCTTGGTTATAAAGCCGCTTCTAACGCAGAAGACTTCATTACGAACAAGAACGGCATCTGGTGGACTTGCGCACCCGCAGATCTTACCGGACAATTAGAGGGTCTAAAAGTTCCAGCTACAGGCGAGGAAACTCCGGACGCTTACATGACCTTCATCCTGAGCGGCAAGAAAATCGTGAAGAACACGGGATCCCAAACGATCAACGAAGGAACTTTCTCCTTTGATATGACGGCCAGTGATTCTTGGGAAATCGGCAAGCTATACACATCCGAGGGAGCAATCTTATTCCCTTACATGATCAATGGAAACGGTTATAAACCGACAGAGTTCGATATCATGCTTCTGAACGACAAGAACCTTGTTTTAACCTACGCCGCCTCCGGTACGGCACAATGGGGTGAGGCTACTTTCTGGGCCTTCAAGGCGAAGGAATAAACTAATAATTTAGGGAATAAGGATCCCCCTATTCCCTAGTTATTCATGCATAAAATAAAAAGGAGGCGGGCCATACATAAGGTATCCGCCTCTTTTTATATCATGTCCACTCTCCAGCAAATATCCTTCCGTCAACCCAACCGGTCTCTCGCCATCTTTTTGATTTCCATAGAGCATTTACCTTGACACACCTATTTTCCAAACCTAGCAAACTAGCGAGAAAGAGGTAGCAATAAGTACCCCTTTTTGTTAAAATAGAGCATTTTTCACACACGATAGGTGGCGGAAGCCTACACGACTGGTCGTGTTAGGCTACGCCGATACTGCCGTTGGGCATCGTAAGTAGTCAAGAATAGGGTTATGAGTCGTCGCAAATGGGCATTCTTACCCTGTTATAACCCTATTGTAGCACCGTTTTTCTTCCCTTCCTGCCCCCAAAACATGAAATACGATGAATAAATCCCGCTAGAATAAAAGGCCGTTTTCCAGCATTGCCCTATCAACCAATCGATTGTCGCTTTTTTCTTTCGTTTTCGGGAGCATACCGCATCTTTGCCCGAAAGAATCGATTCTCCGGGACTTAAATTTACAAACTGTCACTTTGCTAAAAGACGCAAGACAAGGAGATGTCAAGTATCCGTGAAAGATGATACATCTTACAACGGTAAGATCATACATCCTACAACAGTAAGATCATACATCTTACGGCGATAAGATGCTACAACTGTACCTTACTGAAAATAAGTTCGTGCATTAAACTCCATAATCGGACGTTTTAAACTGAATAACGTCGCAAATATCGCAGCGTTTCTCCTGTTCTAATGTCGCATCAAGTACTTAAAATATGTATATACACGAAAGAGATAATTGGACATCATTCAGATAGGACGTTTCCGAGCTTACCGCACTCCTTGAAGAGGTGGGGCGTAAACAAGGAATGCTGTATGGCAGACTTGCCTCACACCATCCCCAAAGTCTCGAACATCCCCCGGTAAATAGCGGCCTTCTCCTCCAACGGCCTCGGATAAGCTCTAGAGGATGAAGGCATACGGAACAGCCTCATCGTCCTTCCCATACAAGAAAATTCCGACGAGAAGCCCACTTTAGGCTCCTCCGTGCCGGGCAATACGGAGAGGAGGGTATCCATCGCTTTCTGCCCGGTTACCACGATCGCCACGCATTCCGGTATCTGGGACAAGACCTTTTCCGGATCGATCGGCCGTACCACCTCAAGGAACTTATCGGAGGCGTTCGCTTTCAAGCGGATCACCTCCATGGCGGTATCACCGATCCCGATCCCCTTTTCCCGGCAGAAAGCCTTCGCCTTCTCCTCGCTGAACGCCTTCTTGTCTCGCAGGAACGCATCCTTGTTCCCATAGAAAATCAAGCCAAGGATGCGCCACATATCATTCTGGATATTCGGGTAATAAAAATCCATGCTCCAACGAGCTCTTGGAGGCGGGAAACTTCCCAGCATCAGCAATCTCGTATTCTCCGGGAGGAAGAAGCCTAGAGGATGCAGCTCGGTGGTCATGCTTCCTTGCTCTTTTTGAGTTCCTTCTTCTGATCCTCTTTCGCCAGAAGCACGACGTTATACACGAAGTCCGTGATCCATTGCTCGGAGTAGCCTAGTTTCTCGGCATACTTACGCACGCTCCATGCGGCCTTCTGCACGCTGATATCCTTCCACTCGGACTTGGTCAAGATATCGTGAACCGTCTTCGTCGTCATATTATACAGCAACTTCTTCACCAGCATGGAGAAGCGGAACTTCCACTGCATCAGATTGCCAAGCAAGTTGAACAAGTCATTGCAGAAACCTTGGAACATGAAGAAATACGTCTTGATATCGTTCTGGTTCTTGCAGTTCTTCTTCACCGAGCTGTCGATCTCCTTGAAGAAAGCCTCGCTTAGGCCGTAATCCTCCATCAACACCTTGCGCACACGGGATTTCTCGGCGACACCCAATTTGTTATTCTGGGTCGGTATCTTCAACATGCGTTTGAACAAAGCCATATCGGCGAGCATGTTCAAGTTGGTGATACCTAAGTTCACGGCCATAACGGCTTGATAATATACACGGATTAAAGATACGAACTCCTCCACGGAACCTTTGCCGGCCTCTTCCGCCTCAGATACGTTCTTCTTGAATAGCTTAGAAATAAAATTCATCGTACGATTATTAAATAGTTTCGAGCCGCAAATATACGAAAACTTACCGCCAATGCAGAATAACTATTCAATTCTCTCCACCGTAACCTCCGGAAATTGCTCCATCAATAGCAACAGTGGACTTTCCTCCGTGTTTTTACGGGCTTTCAACACGATGCTGACGACGTACTCGTCCTTCTCCTGATGCCCCAGTCTTTTCATGTCATAGCTTACCAACAGGAAACCTTTCTCGTAGATAACACGGGCGATCCGGTTGATCGCCTCCTTGTCGGAGGTAGAGAATACCACCAAGGAACTTCGCATCCCGATGCTTTTAAAAATAACGCTCAACAGCTCCAGCCCGGCGAGCGTCAACAAAGTGGCGGCGATACCGAGCCCGTACATGCCTGAGCCGACGGCCAGACCGATACCGGCGGTCGCCCAAATGCCGGCGGCGGTAGTCAATCCCCGCACGAATTGTTTCTGGATGATGATCGTCCCCGCCCCGATGAAACCGATGCCACTCACCACTTGGGCGGCCACACGGCTCGGATCGAGACTTACGCTATTCTCTAGGATGACATCTTGGAAGCCATATTGGGAGACAACCATGATCAACGCGCTACCCAACGAAACAAGGAAGTGAGTCCGGTAACCCGCCTCCTTCGCACGGTACTCACGGTCTAGCCCGACAACGGCGCCCAGAATACCTGCCACGAAAAGTCTTAGTATGAAATCCCACATCATAATCAACGATCTTTTAGGTTTTACCCCGAAAGATAGGAATTATTTATTGATTCAGCCGCCATTCACGGTGATAAGAATCGATCGCCTCCCGGACGGAGCCATGTAGGAGCAGGAGGTTCTTGCTCTGCTCGTAATCCAGACGAAGCTCTTCCATGATCATACGGGTGCCACGGTCCACCAATTTTTGGTTGGTCAGTTGCATATTCACCATCCGGTTCCCTTTCACCCGACCCAACTTGATCATCGTGGAGGTCGTGATCATATTCAGCACCATCTTCTGGGCCGTACCGCTCTTCATCCGCGTACTTCCGGTGACGAACTCCGGACCTACTACCGGCTCGATGGCGATCTCCGCCTCCGCTGCCATCGGAGAGTCCGGGTTGCAGGAGATAGAGGCCGTCAGGATTCCCCCGGAGCGCGCCTTACGCAGGGCGCCGATCACGTAGGGAGTCGTACCCGAGGCGGCTATCCCCACCAAGGTGTCGTTCGTATTGATATGATATTGTTGAAGTTCCTCCCAAGCCTTATCCAGATCGTCTTCCGCCGACTCCACGGGATTCCGGAGCGCCCGGTCGCCGCCGGCGATCAAACCGATCACCAAGGTATTCGGCATACCATACGTGGGAGGGATCTCGGAGGCGTCCAAGACGCCCAAGCGACCACTCGTACCCGCCCCGATATAGAAGAGCCTACCGCCTCTCCGCATTCGCTCTACGATACGGGTTACCAGCTTCTCGATCTTCGGGATCTCCCGGCCAACGGCGATCGCCACTTTCCGGTCCTCGTTATTGATGCCTTCCAGCAACTCCCGGACAGACATCTGATCCAGATTATCGTACAACGATTCCGACTCGGTTATCTTTTGAAATGCCATAACTCATTCATTTTTTTCTTCGTTCGTAAAATGATACCGGATCAATCCGTTCATGGGAGCCTGTACGACCGTACCGACCTTCAAGCCTAAGGATAAGGCCGCAGCTTTCAATACCTCCTGATAATAATAGGCGATAGAGCCTACGAAATGAATCGGGTACGTATCAGCTCCCGGATATAACGCCACGTTACGGAGGAAAAAGCTACGGAAACTCGTATAGACCAAATTATAAATCGGTTGCTCGGTGATATTCTCCAACAAGAAACGGGATAAGGTAGCCAAGAAACGATTCGGGAAAGGTTGTTTATATACCCGCTCCAACAATAAGGCGGGCGTCAACTCATATTGATCCATAAACTTCTGAACCAAAGGCGCCGGCAACTGACGCTTCAAGCAATCCCCTACCAATAACTTCCCGAGCACGGCGCCACTACCCTCATCCCCCAGAATGAATCCCAAGGGAGAGATATGCTCCGTTATCTCCGTCCCGTCATACAGACAAGAATTCGATCCCGTCCCCAATATACAGGCGATTCCCGGACGGTTCCCGCATAAGGCACGAGCAGCCGCCATCAAGTCGCTATACACCTCTATGGGAGCCGGGATATAAGGCGTAATCGCCTCTTCCACGATCCGGTTCTTCTCCGGGAAGGCGCAACCGGCGCCATAGAAGTAAATGGCATCGATCCGCTCACCCCTCAACGCAGGCAATAAGGCACCCCGGATTTCTCCGGCAATCTCCTCCCGTGTCTGGAAATAAGGATTGGTACCCGCTGTCACGACCGTACGGACCGGTCTGCCTTGATCCGCCAGGCACCACTCCGTCTTTGTAGATCCGCTATCCGCAATTAATATCATATACTTATTATAATATCAAATTCTGGAGAATATATACCACCGCACCGGACAAATATCCCGTCAAGGCCAACAGAGAGATATTCTTCAAGTACCAAATAAAATTGATCCGTTCCAAGCCCATCACGACGACTCCGGCGGCGGAACCGATGATCAACATACTTCCACCTACTCCTGCGCAATAAGCCAAGAACTGCCAGAACACGCCGTCTTGCACGAAGTTCGCCAGATAAGCCGGATCAGTCGCCGCAGCCACCATAGCGTCCGTAGCCACCGGGTACATACCGATAGCACCCGCTACCAACGGAACATTATCCACGATAGACGATAAGGCGCCGATAATCAGGTTCACCGCATACACATTGCCTACCGTATCGTCCAGCCAGAAAGCGAAATCCGACAATACGCCGCTGCAACGCAAGGCATCCACCGCCAAAAGGATTCCGAGGAAGAATAACAAGGTCGCCCCGTCTATACGGTGAACCACCTTGGACAAGCGCAATTTCAAGTCCTCGTCGATCGGTTTACGGGCGTATAGCATCTCCGTATAGAACCAAAGGATACCCACTCCCATCAAGATACCCATAAACGGGGGAAGATGAGTAACCGTCTTGAATACAGGTACGAACAATAAACACAACACACCGATGATCAAGATCGATAACTTCTCCTTATCCTTCAATTTCTTCAGCAACTCATTGTCCGCCTCCATTTGCGAGAACGCGTTAGGGGGCGTCACGTTGCCATGCAAGAAACGCATGGCGATCAAGACCGGGATCAACGCCGATACGATACTCGGCAGGATCAAATGGGGGATCGTGGATGAGGTGGAGATATTTCCCCTTACCCAAAGCATGATCGTAGTCACGTCGCCGATCGGTGACCAAGCGCCACCGCTATTCGCCGCTATAATAATGATACTGCCGAACACCCACCGCTCTTTATAATTCCCGAGCAACTTACGGATCAACATGATCATGACGATCGAGGTCGTAAGGTTGTCCAACACGGCCGACATAAAGAACGTGATCACGGCAATCAACACCAGCAGTTTCTTCTTTTTCTTCGTGGTAATATGATTCGTGATAAACATGAAACCGCCATGGGCATCGATCAGCTCCACGGTTATCATCGCCCCGATCAGGAATATAAGCGTCTCGGCGATCTCTCCGATACTATCCAGAACCTGATGCTCCACGACGAACCGGGTACATTGTTCCTTAAACGTTAAAGAACCCAAAGAGGGGAACGATTCCAAGAACAAGCTGAATTCCTCTGCCGAGGCCCTCGGGATGAAAAACGGGGCCGCGTACGTGTACATAACCCATAAGATAGTACCAATAAGCAAAGCCGTTCCCGCCTTGTTTATCTTTAGAGGATGTTCCAATGCGATCATCAAATAACCGACAAGGAACACAATGACCATTGCTGTCAACATAACTTCATGATTTAGGTTTAAACGCTACAAATGTAGAAATAATAACTCTGTAACACGATAGAAAGACGGAATGTTTTTTTTAAGATAATTTTACCAAACATGCGAAAGGAACCGGACTGCTCCGATTCCTTTCCTATTCTCTCGAGGGAAAACTATAACCCCGAGACAATTCACTCTACAACCAACATCTTATCACCCACGGAGACCTTGTCTGTCTCATTGATATACACCTCTTTCACCACTCCATCGATCGGCGTACGGATCTCGTTCTCCATCTTCATGGCAACCAATACGCAAAGCGGGGCTCCCGCCTTGACCTCATCGCCTACCTTGACATATACCTTCTGGATCACGCCCGGCATCTGGGCCTGTATGACCTGACGGCCGACCGTCTTGGAACTGGTTCTCGACAGGCGTAATTTCTTCAACTCGTCAATCACCTGTACTTGGAAATAATCACCTTTATTCTTTACCTCATAGGTGGAATCTCCAACACTGGATATTTGTACGCCATGAGATTTATGGTTCATGATGATCGAGTGGATCGTATCTCCGCCCAGATTGTAATCTACATCATAAACGGTACCGTTTACGGATACTTTCTTGATAGGCCCGTCTTCCAGAATCTCTACCTTGAACTCTGTGTCGGGAATATCGTTAACCGTGGCAAAATAAGTCGCTAAAGCCTTTGACATAATCATTCCTCCTCTCATTAAAAGTTATTGGCCAACATTTGTAACTTCCCGTAGTGTTTCCACAGGGACTCCCCTACCAGCGGAACGGTCGTCGCACGGGCGGCCGCCTCTTTCTCCTCCTCGTAATGCTTCAAGGCGGCGGCGATCACGGCGACGGTCGGGTCGCTGTTCTGGCGACGCTTCAAGTCTTCCTTATCGAACTTGGTGTCGATAAAGGTCGTATCGTAATTCCCCTTCAGGAAGGTCTCGTTATGCAACACACGCAGGTGGAACGGAATCGTTGTCTTGATTCCCAAGATCTTGTATTCCCGCAAGGCACGTATCATATTCGAGATGGCGGACTCACGGGTCCGGCCCCATGTGCAAAGCTTGGCGATCATCGGATCGTAATGCAAGGACACCTCGAAACCGGCGTAAGCGGCGCTATCCAGACGTACGTTACGTCCCTCGGGAGCCTCACGCACCTTGATCACGCCCGGAGAGGGCATAAAGTTATTTTCCGGGTCCTCCGCGTAGATGCGGCATTCCAAGGCATGCCCCCGGCAGGCCACATCTTCCTGCTTATAAGGCAGACGATTTCCTGCGGCCACCAAGATCATATCGCGAACCAAGTCCACGCCCGTTGTCTCCTCCGTCACCAGATGCTCCACTTGAAGGCGGGTATTCATCTCGAGGAAATAGAAGTTCTGGTCCTTATCCATCATGAACTCCAACGTCCCGGCACTGTAGTAACCGATTTTCTTGCAAGCCTCCACCGCTACGGCCAACATCTTCTGGCGAGCGGCCTCCTTCACGAATGGAGAGGGCGCTTCCTCGATCACTTTCTGGTTACGGCGCTGGATAGAGCACTCACGCTCATACAGATGGATCACGTTCCCATATTTATCCCCGAGTACCTGCACCTCGATATGATGGGGGTTCTCGATATACTTCTCGATATAGATGGCATCGTTCCCGAACGAGTTGGCCGCCTCGGAACGAGACATACGGAAAGCCGCTTCCATCTCATCCTCGCTATGTACCAAACGCATACCCTTTCCACCGCCTCCGGCAAGCGCCTTTAGCATAATCGGATAACCCACCTCGGCGGCAACCTTCTTGGCATCCTCTATGTCCGTCACCGGTTTTTCCGTTCCGGGTACAACCGGCACACCGGCTTCTTTCATGATCTTACGGGCCTCGGTCTTGATACCCATCTTCGCAATCACGTCGGCGCTCGG
>UMFM01013807.1_pt1 | contig 10602 bp, 10 predicted proteins | sample 1965011 | NCBI WGS metagenome assembly UMFM01 (sample SAMEA4836046, study PRJEB28245) | human gut metagenome | biome: gut microbiome; material: fecal sample | place: Denmark | collected 2008 | reverse complement strand
GTTCAGAAGAGAGACACTTTCCATGTGCAGTCCGCTTTTTGAAAAATGTATCATCTACGATGGCGGGGCAAGACGCTATGAGATTCATGAGCATGTAGAGGAAGTTCTGGAATTCTGGGAAGGAATCAAAGAGAGAGCAGATAAGATCGATTTTAAAGAACTGCTTGATGAAAAGATTGGATACCCGACACCGATCAGTTATGAGGACTGGATCGAGAAGAACCACTATGAGAAGATCCGTCCGGCAGACACCAAGTGGCTGTACCGCCAGGAACAGGGATATATCGAGAGTATGAAAAATATTACATTAAAAGAACTGGCAGATCAGAGAATTACCGAATTTACCGATTCTTTGAAGAAATATATGCTATAAAAAGAATGAACTTGTTGATTACAGAGAATGGAATGAGGTAAAAAATGAGCAAAAACACGAAAAATACAACTGTTGATATTGACTATGCGGACCAGGCAGTCCCGAAAGAGGGCAGAAAAGGTTTCCTGACCATGTTTATGATCATGCTGGGATTTACATTTTTCTCGGCAAGTATGTGGGTTGGGCAGCAGATGGCAGCAGGACTTGATTTCTGGGGATTTATCAAGTCCCTTCTCCTTGGAGGAGCGATCCTTGGTGTGTATACAGGACTTCTGGGATATGTAGGTGCAAAGACCGGACTTAGCATGGATCTTCTGGCAAAAAGAGCGTTTGGAGAAAAAGGATCTTATCTTTCTTCTGCAATGATCAGCTTCACTCAGATCGGATGGTTCGGTGTGGGTGTTGCGATGTTTGCAATCCCGGTATCAGGAGAACTTCTCGGTGGAAGTAAGGCTGCGATGTGGGCTCTGGTATTGGTTGCAGGAGGCTGTATGACCGCTTCTGCATATTTCGGAATTGATTCCCTTACGGTGGTAAGCTATATTGCAGTTCCGCTCGTTGCGATTCTTGGAACGGTAGCAATGGTGATGGCAGTTCGGCAGGGAAATGGAACGATCGTTGACCAGTTTGCAGTATCCAGTGGATCTGTGACCGTGATCGGTGGAGCGGGTATGGTAGTCGGTTCCTTCGTATCAGGCGGAACGGCAACTCCGAACTTTGCAAGATTTGCAAAGGATGCCAAATCAGGTACAATTGCAACGGTTGTAGCATTCTTTATCGGGAATTCACTGATGTTCTTTTTTGGGGCGATTGCCTATATTTTCGTTGGCGGAAATGATATCTTTGAGGTTATGATCCGTCTGAATCTGTTCTATATGGCGATTCTGGTTCTTGGACTCAATATCTGGACCACCAACGACAATGCGCTGTATTCAGCAGGTCTTGGACTGGCAAATATTTTCCGGCAGAAGAAGAAACCGATGGTTCTGATTTCAGGTATTATCGGAACACTTCTTTCTGTATGGCTGTATTACAATTTCTGTAACTGGCTGAACGTACTGAACTGTACCCTTCCGCCGGTAGGGATTATCCTGGTGCTCTCGTACTTTATAAATAAGAAGGAGTACGACAGTGATAAAGTAGAAATCAAAACTGTGAACTGGTTTGCCGTGATCGGTGTGATCGCAGGTGCAGTGGTAGCAAATCTTGTGTCATGGGGAATTGCTTCGATCAATGGTATGGCAGTTGCAGCGGTCTGCTATGTGGCTGGACAGGTGCTTTGCAAAAATCGTGAAGAAGCGGCAGAAAATGCATAAATGAATAGCGTAAATGAACGGGCAGATTCGGGGAACAGAGTCTGCCCGTTGTTATATTATGAAGCAGGATTACGCATAAGGTTATCAGTCTAAACAATATTATTAACAAAAATGACCATAAGTCAATAAACAAATTGACTTATGGTCAGTTTTGTTGTATATTGGTTTTGTAAAATAAATGACCAATAGTCATTAAAGGAGAAAAAATAAAAAAGAAAAGAGGAATAAAGTATGGTAAAGGTTGGCAAAAAGATTGTTAAATTCAGAGTACCGATACTGATACTCAGTATTATCCTTTTGATTCCGGCTGTGTGGGGGTATGTGAACACCAGGATCAACTATGATGTGCTGACTTATCTTCCGGAAGACATTGAGACAATGCAGGGACAAGAGATCATGACGAATGATTTTGGGATCGGGGCATTTTCGATGCTGATGGTAGACGGCATGGAAGATAAAGAGATTGTGAAGCTGAAAGAAAAGGTAGAGAAGGTAGACGGAGTAGAGAATGTACTCTGGTATGATTCACTGGCTGATATTTCGGTTCCACAGAGCGTGCTTCCGTCAAAGCTGTATGATGAGTACAACACAGAAGACGGAACAATGATGGCGGTATTTTTCAAAGACGGAACTTCATCCGATGAAACTATGAAGGCAATTACCGAGATCCGTAAGATCACCGGAGAGCAGTGCTTCTTAAGTGGAATGTCTGCGATTGTAGAGGACACCAAAGAGCTTGCCGAAAAGGAAACACCACTTTATGTACTGATAGCAGTCGCACTTTCTGCACTGGTTCTGGCAATTACGATGGAATCGATTTTTGTTCCGGTATTGTTCCTTTTGAGTATCGGAATTGCAATCGTATATAATCTTGGAACGAATGTATTTTTTGGAGAGATTTCTTATATCACGAAGGCACTGGCAGCGGTACTTCAGCTCGGTGTCACTATGGACTATTCTATTTTCCTGATGCACAGTTATCAGGAGCAGCAGGTGCGCTATAACGGAGATAAAGAGCGGGCGATGGCACACGCGATTTCCCAGACCTTTTCATCCGTAATCGGAAGTTCAGTTACGACGGTTGCCGGATTTATCGCACTCTGCTTTATGAGCTTTACGCTTGGAAAAGATATCGGTATCGTTATGGCAAAAGGTGTTATCTTCGGAGTTCTGGTCTGTGTAACCGTTCTTCCGTCCATGATTCTGTGCTGTGACAAGCTGATCGAGAAGACGAAACACAAACCGCTGCTTCCGGATATTGGAAGGATTTCAGATAAGGTGACAAAGCGTTACGTGATTTATGTAGTAACATTTGTGATCCTTCTGTTTCCGGCGATTTACGGAAACAATCACACAGGTGTTTACTACAATCTGGACGAATCGCTGCCAAAGGATCTTCCGAGTGTCATTGCGAACACGAAATTAAAAGAAGATTACAATATGAACACCACACATATGATTCTAGTGGATAGCTCGGTTGCAGGTTCTGATGTCAAGAAGATGTCACAGGAGATTGAAAAAGTAGATGGTGTTAAATGGGTACTTGGACTGGATAACCTGGTCGGCTCCGGTGTTCCGGCAGATATGCTCCCGGAATCTGTCACCGGTATGCTGAAAAATGACAAGTACCAGCTGCTGATGGTAAATTCTACGTACAAAGTAGCAACGGATAAAGTAAACAAACAGATTGAGCAGATTGATAAGATCATGGATAAATATGATAAAGGTGCAATGCTGGTAGGAGAAGGACCACTGACAAAAGATTTGATCAACATTACAGATACGGACTTTAAACGCGTAAGTGCAGTGTCTATTGGAATTGTATTTGTGATTATTCTGCTTCTGTTCAAATCAGTTACTATTCCGGTGATCCTGGTCGGTGTGATCGAATTTGCGATCTTTGTGAATATGGGTATTCCGTTTTACACTGGAACAAAGCTGCCGTTTGTGGCATCAATCGTAATCGGTACGATCCAGCTTGGCGCGACTGTGGATTATGCGATCCTGATGACCACCAGATATCAGAGAGAGAGAAGCCGCGGCGCAGGCAAATTTGACGCGATCACAACAGCGCATAAGTTTTCTGCGCAGTCGATCATCGTCAGTGCGCTCAGCTTCTTTGCTGCAACGATCGGTGTCGGACTTTATTCCAATATCGATATGATCAGTTCACTGTGTATCCTGATGGCGAGAGGTGCACTGATCAGTATGGTGGTTGTTGTGCTGATCCTTCCGTCCTTATTCATGGTATTTGACAAGATTATTGTAAAGACGAGCAAAGGTTTCCGACCTACAGGCTTGAAATCATAACCACATCATAGTATAATTTCCTTGGATTATTATATGATACAAGGAACGGAGAAAAAGATCCGTGCGTATCAAAAGGGCTGATACAATCCTGCTATCATAAAAGGAATAAGGAGGAATCCACTATGATTAATTGGAACAATTTGGATACACTTACATCATTTAAAGAACTTTCGGAAGTAGAACGTGTCAATCTTGCAGAAGTGATGTCCGGTGAGAACGGAGCAGAACGTGTTAAGGATTACAGCGTTCCGATGACAGAGGATCTTACTTACAATTACGCTGCAAAAGCAGTAGATGATAAAGTACTTGCAGCACTTGCAAAGCTTGCAAAAGAAGCGCAGCTGACAGAAAAGTACGCAGCACTCTACAATGGAGAAGTAATCAACACAGGAGAAAAGAGACTGGTTCTTCATCAGCTCACCCGTGGACAGCTTGGAGATAAAGTAGAAGCTGACGGAGTAGACAAGCGAGAATTCTATGTTAAGCAGCAGCAGAGGATCGCAGATTTTGCCAATAAAGTACATGCCGGCGAGATCACAAATGCAGCAGGTGAGAAATTCACAACAGTCGTACAGATCGGTATCGGTGGAAGTGACCTTGGTCCTCGCGCAATGTATCTTGCACTTGAGAACTGGGCTAAGAAGAACGGCACATTCAAGATGGAAGCCAAATTCATCAGCAATGTTGACCCGGATGATGCAGCAGCAGTACTGAATTCAATTGATGTAGCACATTCTATTTTTGTTCTGGTATCAAAGTCAGGAACAACTCTTGAGACTCTTACCAATGAGTCATTTGTAAAAGATGCCCTGAAGAATGCAGGTCTGGATGCTTCCAAGCATATGATCGCTGTTACAAGCGAGACATCACCACTTGCAAAGAGCGATGATTATCTTGCAGCATTCTTCATGGATGATTATATCGGAGGACGTTACTCATCTACTTCAGCAGTCGGCGGTGCCGTACTTTCGCTGGCATTCGGACCGGAAGTATTTGCACAGTTCCTTGCAGGAGCAGCAAAGGTAGATGAAGTTTCCAAGAATGAAGATTTATTGAAGAACCCGGCAATGCTGGATGCGATGATCGGTGTATACGAGCGTAATGTACTCGGATATCCGGCAACAGCCGTTCTCCCATATTCACAGGCACTGAGCCGTTTCCCGGCACATCTGCAGCAGCTGGATATGGAATCCAATGGTAAATCAGTTAACCGCTTTGGCGAGCCGGTAGATTACCCGACAGGTCCGGTGATCTTCGGAGAACCAGGAACAAACGGACAGCATTCCTTCTATCAGCTTCTCCACCAGGGAACCAACATCATACCGCTCCAGTTCATCGGCTTCAAGAACAGCCAGATCGGAACCGATGTTGTGATCCAGGACAGCACAAGCCAGCAGAAGCTCTGCGCAAACGTAGCTGCACAGATCGTAGCATTTGCATGCGGTAAATCAGACGAGAACCGCAACAAGAATTTTGAAGGTGGACGTCCGTCAAGTATTATCATCGGTAAAGAACTGACACCAGAGACACTCGGTGCACTTCTTGCACATTTTGAGAATAAGGTTATGTTCCAGGGATTTGTATGGAATGTGAACAGCTTCGACCAGGAAGGTGTTCAGCTTGGGAAAGTACTTGCCAAACGTGTACTTGCCCATGAGACAGACGGAGCACTGAAAGTATACAGTGATCTTTTAGATATCTAATCAGAATTAATGAAAGAGACCAGAGTCGGTGCGGATTTTAAGTATCCGTACCGGCTTTTTGGATACGAAAATATGCAAGAGAAGCTACCAGGATATTCTGTCAGGATTTCCGGCTGAATGATTGTTTTTTAGGAAAAAGACATAGAACCAGGAAAAGAGAAAGACTATGAAATTAGAAAATTACGAGGTGCATCTCCCGAATTATTCCATCGGAGATGCAATTTACGATAAAATCGGACCGGTCTGTGAATCTTATGGAAAAACGGTACTTGTGATTGGTGGAAAAAGGGCACTTGATGCGGCTTTTGATAAGATCAAAGCGGCGGTCGACCAGACGAATCTGGAGATTATTGGAAAAGAACTTTATGGGAAAGACTGTACCTATCAGACGGTAGAAAAGCTTCGCCGGATGTCGGTTTATCAGAAAGCAGATATGGTATTTGGAGTAGGAGGGGGCAAAGCACTGGATACGGTAAAATGTCTGTGTATCACAGATGATAAGCCGGTGTTCAGCTTCCCGACAATCGCATCCAACTGTTCGGCATGTACATCGGTGTCGATCATGTATAACGAGGATGGTACATTTCTGAAACCGAATTTCTTCGTGCGTCCGGTCATGCATGCATTTATCGATACAGAAATCATAGCAAAAGCACCAAGTCAGTATATGTGGGCAGGAATTGGTGATACCTATGCAAAATACTATGAAGCAACAATCTCATCAAGGGATGAAAGACTGGAACATTTTACCTCACTTGGTGTAGCAGTCAGTCTGATGTGCAGGAATCCGCTTCTGGAATATGGACCGAAGGCATTTGCAGACCATAAAAAGGGACTGTGTACATACGATGTAGAGCAGGTGGTTCTGGCAATTGTTGTGACAACCGGAATTGCATCCATTTTCCTTACAAAAGATTTCACACCGGATTATAACAGTGGACTTGCACATGCAATTTTTTATGCTCTGACGAAGTATCCGGTGATCGAGCAGCGGCATCTGCACGGGGAAGTAGTTGGATTTGGTGTGCTTCTGGCACTTCTTGTAGATGGACAGGAAGAAGAATTTGAGAAAATATATCAGCTGAATCGCGAGATAGGGCTTCCGGTGTCTTTGAAAGAAATTGAGATTACAGAGGATGAATGGAAAGAAAGTATGGGACATATTCCGAAAATGTCGGATGTAGCACATTACCCATATAAGGTAACCCGGGAAATGCTAGAAGATGCAATGCAGAAACTGAAAGAAAGAGTCAGAAAGGATCAGAGCCATGAAGAATAAGAAATCCGCAACTTCCTCTATGATTCTTGGGGTAGCGTTTGTCTGGTTTACAACACATTTCGGAGGTGGATTTGCCTCGGGTGCGCAGATCTACAGTTAATTTGTGTGATGTGCGTGGCTCCCGCAGTTGCATTTGCGACAGGCGGAGCGACTTTAAGTACCCTGACCGGACTTCCGTATCTGCTGTGTACGTTGATTATCGGCATATTTATCTTCGTTGTGGCAGTATTTGGAACAGACCTGGTGCGTAGGGTGGCTTCTGTCCTGTCTGTCTGCATTATCGCAGGTCTTCTGATCGTGTATATTCCGAATATTATCGCAGGTGCAGGGCGGTGTTGGAAAAGGATTTATGATGCCGCTGATTTCTGTTTTGATTATTCTTGGATCGGTATCTACGGCGGTTAATATGGTGGCTGCAATGGTCAAGAGAATCTGTAGTGATCTTGATAAGATGAAAAAAGAGACAGGAACGGATGAGAAAAGAAAAATCGGTACAAAGGAAATTGTGGCAGCATTTATCTGCTGTGTTGTAGATTTTGGAATCGCACAGTTCGGGCTTCTGACACTGATCCAGAAGGCGTATAGTGTGCTGGCGTATCTGGCGATTCCGGTAATCCTTATTCCATATCTGATCCACATGGCAGTGACCAGATTTGATACGAAGTAATGAGAGAATAAAGGGAAAAGAGGACAAAAGATGCCAATCGGTGTTATAGTAAATGTAAGTATGGTGATGCCGGTTAGTTATCTTTGGAGTACTTATATTTTACCATTAGTGAGGTGATGGAATGGCAAAGATTACAGTGTGGTCAAAGCAGCATGAAAATGTCTGGAAAGTTCTTCAGGAGACCGGACGATATACGGTAAAGCGAGAGTATATCATAAAGGATCTCAAAGAACATTCGGAGCTGGTTCTGGATACTTATGAATGGCTGGTCAAGAACGGACCGGACTACGGGAATAAACCGGCGGATGTGGAATTTCCGGTATGGGTATCCTTCAGGCAGGATGCAACGATGCTTCCGGAAAAAGGAAGAGTGATCCTGGAACTGGAGATTGAAGAATCCCTGATTACCAGAGTGAATTTCACAAAATGGGGAATGATCCTCAACTATTCCTATATTCCGGCAGACAAGGCGGATGAAAAGCGGCACAAAGAGCTTCTGGAAGCCTATGGAGTCAGCGACACGCAGGCGTATATGTCGCAGTTCTATCCGGAGATCAAACGGGAGATCCGGGAGAGCTGGAAGAGGCTTTTTGATGATGACATCCAGATCGGAAGTGATGGATGTTATGGAAACATCTGGGAGGTGCGAAGAGAATGGGTGAAAAATGTAATACAATAACCTTATATGCATCACAGGCAGACCCGGTAATCGAAGCAATTGAGCGGAATGGCGTGTGCTATTCCAAAGAGGCGTATGTGCGGAAAAAATATCAGGAGAGTGCAAAGATTTTCACAACAGCCTATTCCTGGTTTGTGCGTGAGATGGAGAAATATGTGAAGAAACCGGATGGTGCGGAGTATCCGTACTGGGCATTCCGTGAAGCCTATAATGTGGATCAGTCGATGGGCGGCAACTTCCTGACACTGGAAGTACCATTGGATGAAGTCCTGCTTTTTGATATGTATGACTGGAATAAGATTCTCTGTCTCAAATATATTGGGGAAGATGAAAAAGATGAGAAGCAGTTCCAGGAGCAGCTGGAGATGTATGGGATCAAAGAGATGGATGCGGTGTTGAGTAATTTTTATCCGTTACAGAAGCAGCAGATCCTGAAAAGCTGGCAACGTCTGACACGGTATCATGAAGAATTGGCACATGGAAATACAGAGCTTGTAGGGGATGTACAAGCAGGACTTTGGAGAATAAAAAAGGAGTGGATCAGATAGATGAAAGTATTGGTATACAGAAAATGCAGCACCTGTCAGAAGGCGCTGAAATGGCTGGAGGCGCATGAGATTGCATTTGAGGAACGGGCAATCGTGGAGGAAAATCCAACCTATGAAGAGCTGAAGGAATGGCATGCGATGAGTGGGTTCCCGCTGAAAAAGTTTTTTAATACAAGTGGAATGCTTTATAAGCAGATGCAGCTGAAAGACAAGCTTCCGACGATGACGGAAGATGAGCAGATAAAGCTGCTGGCGACAGATGGTATGTTGGTGAAAAGACCGTTTGTAGTTGGGGACGGATTTGTACTGACCGGGTTTAAAGAAAAAGAATGGGAAGAAAAATTGTTGAAGTAGTGGGGAAGATGAGTGCTGTAAAAGGTGCTCATCTTTTTATTCTGCCTGTAAAGAATGTGTAAAAAGAATTGAAAGAAGACGGAACACTTACGAAACTGAGTAAGAAATGGCTTGGACAGGATACGGCTCCGGAAGAGGACCGATTTGAAAAAACGATAAATTAAAAAGAAAAATAACGGGTAACTCAATGAAAAGAGGAACCCGTTATTTTTTATTCAGATTTTTTTGATTTTATTAGACCAAGGAGCAGGACGGCCGGAAAAATAATGGCTGCGAAAATCCCGGTTTTCAGACTGCCGCCGGCGTAGGAAGATACCAGACCTGCAAGCGTCGGACCACCGGAACATCCCAGATCTCCGGCAAGTGCAAGGAGGGCAAACATTGTTGTGCCGCCACGTGGAATAGAGACGGATGCGGTGCTGAAAAGTCCCGGCCACATAATTCCAACGGAGAATCCGCAAAGCGCACATCCCAAAAGGTTCAGCGCAGGAAATGGAAGGATGGAAATACATAAATAGGAAAGGATGCAAAGAATGCAGCTTCCTCTCATGAACAGATCCAGCCGGATCCTGTCTCCGTATTTTCCGTAAAGCAGCCGGGAAGCCCCCATACAGGCTGCAAAGGTAAGAGGACCGGCAAGATCGCCGAGTGTTTTGGAAATGTGCAGGCTTGTCTCGGCAAAAGTGGATGCCCATTGGCTGACTGCCTGTTCGCTGGCACCGGCACAGGTCATCATAAGCATTAACATCCAGAAGATTTTAGATGTGCACAATTCTCTGAGAGAAAGTCCTTGTTCACCTTCTTTGTGAAGGGAGTAGATTGGTGCATTTCTGAAGAGGAAAGTGTTAAATATTGGGATGACAGCCCACATAAGTGCGAGGATTTTCCAGTGCGATATTCCGAAAAACCAGAAAAATGCGGTTGATAACAGAACAACGCCCACATGCCCCCAACAGTAAAAGGAATGCAGGAGACTCATTGCTTTTTCTTTGTTATCAGTAGGGCAGGCTTCAATGATCGGGCTTACCAGTACTTCGAGAAGTCCACCGCCGATCGCATAAATGATAACTGCGATTACAAGTCCGGTATAAGGGGAGGAAAAAACTTCCGGAAGAACGGTGAGTAATATCAGTCCTGCCGCAGAAAGGATATGCGCAATTAAAATCGAAATGCGGTATCCGATCCTGTCGATGAAGAATGCGGATAGAAGATCGACAAACAGCTGAATGATAAAGTTGAGTGTGATCAAAAAGGTAATTCGTTCTAGTGAAATATGGTAATTATTTTGGAAAGTGACAAAAAGAAGGGGAACAAAATTATTTACGATAGCCTGAACGATGTAACCAATAAAACAAGCGTAGATGGTCTGCATA
>UMFM01022987.1_pt1 | contig 10724 bp, 6 predicted proteins | sample 1965011 | NCBI WGS metagenome assembly UMFM01 (sample SAMEA4836046, study PRJEB28245) | human gut metagenome | biome: gut microbiome; material: fecal sample | place: Denmark | collected 2008 | reverse complement strand
CCCAGCTTTGCCAGGCTGCGCCACTCCTTAGGTGTGACGCCGGTACACTTTTTAAAAATAGAGATGAAATAGCTTACATCGTTGTAGCCTGCTTTGGCAGCAATATCATTGATCCGCATATCCGTAAGCCGTAAAAGCTCCATGGATTTTTTTAAACGCAGGTCTAAAAGCAGTTCGCTGAAGGACTGTCCTGTATTCTTTTTGATGAGGCGGGACAGATAAGCGGCGCTGTAATTCATAGACTGGGCCAGCATATCAAGAGAAACATTCTGCTCCAGATTCTGTTCCAGATAATCAGTGATGCGTTCTGCAATCCCATCGCCAAAAGAACTGGATCCTGTCTGGATCAGAGACTCTAACAGGGAAAGAGATTCTTTGGACAATGTTTCCATACTTTCACAGCGGAATAAATGTTCGATAGCATCATATTCATTTTCAGAACTGTTAATATAACTTTCGGCAAAACGGTATGTAAGCACAACAAGATTGATCAGCGTTTTTTTAATATAAGAAAAGTCACCGTGGGCAGACTGGAGCAGTTCATCAAAAAACTGCCGGAAGGTCTGTTGTAATTCTTGTTTCTGATTCTGAACAATACATTTCTGTATTTTCTTTTCATACATGGTCAGATTGAAAATATCATGATCCTGTTTTTTCTGTATTTCCGAATACATGATCAGGGAATTTCCACCTAAAGCGCTCCGGCAGTTAAGGGCCTGGACAGATTGCTTTTTTAACTGATGAAGCATAAAAATATCAGAACTTGGAAGGCTGATGCCAAAAGAAATATGGAACCCCAGTTCCTGCAGCGTTGTCTTCTGGAGCATTTCGCACAGGTGTAAAGAGGCAACCTCACAAAATTCAGGGGAATGCTTTGCATTAAAACAAAGGATACAGCTGATAATATCAATGCCCTGGGCAAGATAAACTTCCGGTTCCATTCCATTTAACAGCTCTTTGATCTGGGCATAGAGGGCAATATCTAAGGAACTTCCGGGAAAGTCACTTTGGGTGGAAATGACCACATAAAGAGCATCCTTAATGTTGCAGGCAGCTATTTTTTCTGAATAATCCCCAATACGTCCCTCTAACAGATCCTGGTAGATCTGCTCTGTGAGAAGAGGAGAGATGAGCTGAAGCTTTTCCTGGATGTATGTCTGCTGTCTGCGCCTGCTTTCCAGGTTGTCTAAGGAATGGATGCAGGAAAGGAGGGCGGATTCAATATCTTCAAATCGGAATGGCTTTAAAAGGTACTGGCGGATTCCAAGTGATAAAGCCTGTTTGGCGTATTCAAATTCTGCATAGCCGGTTAAAAGTATGATTTCTGTTTCCGGGGATCGTTCTTTTACGGCTTTGGAAAGCTCCAGGCCGTTCATCCCCGGCATACGTATATCGCTGATCAAAATATCCACTTTTTCTGATTCCAGAGTATGCAGTGCATTTAAGCCGTTTTCTGCAAAGCAGGTCACACAACACTGGTGATCAGACCATGGAAATGTTTTTAAACTGTCAAGTACGATAGGTTCATCGTCTGCGATCATTATCTTATACATACATATTTCCTCAAAATCAAATTCTTTATTGCGTTTCTTTTTCTGCCTTCTCAACATGAAGAGGCATGCGGATGATAATAGTGGTTCCTTTTCCTGGATCAGACAGGATCTTTAAGCCAAAATCTGTTCCATACAGAAGCTGGAGCCGTTTATGGACACTGGAAAGTCCAAAGCTGCCTTTCGTGCCTGGAGGCGGATCTAAAGCCTTTTCTATCTGGGCCCGTGTCATTCCCACACCATTATCATGGATCATAAAGAGGACGGTTTCTTCCTCATCATTTAAGATCCCGCTTATTTTTATAGTACCGATTCCATTTTTTTCTTCCAGACCATGGATAAAGGCATTTTCCACAATAGGCTGAAGAATAAGTTTGGGGATCATAACAGGCATAAGTGCCGGTTCTACAGCAATATTTGCCTGTATCTTATCCCTGAAGCGGGCTTTCTGTATCTGTATATAATCACGGATATAAGACAGTTCCTGGGAAACAGTTATATAAGGATCAGTGTTTCCCATAGATGCACGCAGGAGAGAGGCCAGAGAATAGGTAGTATCAAAAATAGCATCGTTGCCTGCAAGTTTTGCCTGCCAGCAGATGGTATCTAAGGTATTATAAAGAAAATGTGGATTCGTCTGTGCCTGCAGGGAAGCATATTCTGCTTCCTTGCGCAAAAGCTCTGCCTTGTATACAGTCTGAATCAGGGAATTGATCTTCTGGATCATGTGATTAAAACCGGTATTTAAGTCGTTAAATTCATTTTTTGAAATGCCTTCTGCCAGATTAACGGAGAAATCGCCTTCGGAGGCTTTTTTCATGGCAGCTGTTACTGTATGGATTTTTTCAGCAAAAGAGCGTGAAAGCCGGTAGGAAATAAATATTGCCACAGCAGATACTAAAAGTACGCCTGTAATAACAGAAAGAGCCAGTTTTCGTACCTGGGCATGCAGGTCAGAAACTGAAATGATCCCCAGGGATTTCCAGCCGGTCTTAGGAGAAGTAGTATAAAAATACTCATAATCCATAGAGCCGATCTTACGGTTAAAACATCCATTTGTGCTGGTAAGAAAAGGATCAAGATCTGTAAGGAAAGAAGGATCCACTTCTTTGATATTAATAGGCTGGTTTTTGGAATCTAAGATAAGGGCAAATCCTTTCTCATCAAAATGGATATTCTTTACCAGATTGTCAATATAGCTGCTGTAGAGAGAAATATATAAGGTGCCCATATGATGAAAATTCCTGGTACTTTCGATGGGCCGTATCATCTGGATGATCTGTTGCCCGGTATCACTGCGCCAGGTAATTGCGGATATATCAGTCAGGTCAGAAGCTGGGTAAAACAGATCCTCTGTATCCGGATCCAGCCTGGCAGGTACACGAAAAAGGGTATTATTGTCATTAAATGAAGCAGCGGGGCGTATGGTAATATCCCGCATGGATGCATAGTCATATGTAAGGATCATATTTTTTTCCAGCTGATAGCTGTCCACACGGCTGATAGACTGGCCGTTTGACAGATTTTCCAGTGCATTCTGGATATAGTTATTATAAGAAATGGAAAGAGAGGTATTTTCAATCTGTACTAATAACTGATCCAGGTTGTCAGACAACTGCTGGATGGATTCTGCTGCATAGGAACTGGATTTCTGGTTGATGATCCGGGAAGCTAACAGATAACACCAGAAGGAGATCACAGAAAGCGGGATCACAGTAAAAATAAGAAACCAGATTAAAAGCTGTTCCTGGATCTTGCGGTTTTTCATTTTATGCCCTCCTGTCATAGTCATAGAAAATTTCCAGTTTAAGAATAGCACAAACAAGAAAAAAAGTATGCAGGTTTTTCATAACGTGTCATATTACCCATATTATATCAGATTCTTTATATTGTTTTTAAATCCATGGATATGATACCATAAAGTCATCAGAAATGAAGCAAATAAAAGCAAAAAACGAAGTAAAAAAAGCAAAAACGAAAGGAAAACAGGAAGGAGAAGAAGTTATGAAAAAAAGGAATTGGGTGATCATGATGTCAGCAGCGGCTCTTGCTATGGCAAGCGTGACCGGATGCTCTTCACAGAATGGGGGAGAAACAGCTGCCAAGGCGGAAAATGCAGGTGGAAGTAAAGAAGAGGCTTCTGCTGATGGGGTAAAGGAGATCACTATGTGGTATCAGGAAAATAAGACCATGATACCTGCTTTTGACCAGAGAGTAGAAGATTTTAACAAGGAATATGAAGGGAAATATCATCTGACCATTGAGTATATTCCAAGAGGTTCTTCTTATGCTTATGAGGATAAGGTAAACTCAGCAGCTGCAGCAGGAATTCTTCCGGATCTTCTTTCTTTAGACGGTCCAAATGTTTCTAACTATGCAGCAAACGGAATTATTGTTCCGATCACCAGCTATGTATCAGAGGAAAGCAAAAACGACATGCTTCCGTCTACAGTATTACAGAATACATACAAGAATGACATGTATGCAGTCAGCTTTAATGAAGCAGTCAGCCTGTTCTATTACAACAAAGATGTATTTGAGGAACATGGCTTCCGTATACCGGAAGGAATTGATGATGCTTACACACTGGATGAAGTGTATGAAATGGCAAAAGAAGTTTCCACTCCTGAAATGGTAGGTATTAAGATCATCATGGATAAGGGTGAAGGAATGATCTACGGTTTATCTCCATTATTTGATTCAGCAGGTGCACCGTTAGTCAGTGAAGATGGTTCAAAGGCAGATGGCTATATCAACAGTGAAAAGAGCGTGGAGACTGCTGAAAAGCTTCAGAAATTCTTTGATGAAAAACTTGCAAATATTGATCCTACTCCTACTGAATTCCAGGATCAGAAGGCAGCTATGTGGATCGCGGGCAATACGAACCAAATGGTTCAGTTTGAGCAGTTCCCGGATCTGCATTGGGGAGCAACTTATCTGCCAAAAACAGGCGATCATGTAGTTTCTAACTGTGGAAGCTGGACACTGGGAATTTCTAAAGACTGCAAGGATCCGGATGCAGCTTATGTGGCATTGGAATTTATGACAAATTCAGAGTCTACCAGGCTGTATGGAGAAACTGGAGGATATCCGCCTGCAAGAAAGTCTGCTTATGAAAATAATACCCAGTGGGATGAATATCCATACAGTCTTGCAAAAGAGCAGCTTTTTGAGGCGGCTGTTCCAAGACCAAAGACACCAGTCTATACTGTATTGACTTCCAAGTTTGCAGAGGCAATGTTAGACATTTTTACCGGTTCTGACGCAAAGGAATCTCTGGATGCAGTGGCATCTTATGTAGATGATGAATATGCAAGAGTGCAGGATTCTATGAAATAGCAAGTATGAAATAGCAGTAAATGGGATGCCTTCTAAAAAGAAGACATCCCATTCTGGTAAAGGGCATTTGTAAAGGAGGAGTATTGTGAGATATAAGATCGATTCCGGAAACAGTACCAGAATTAATATTACAGGAAGAAGAACAGGGGAGCAGCCGGGCTGTGTTCGCATCTTCCACAAGGGACAGCTGTCAGAGGAAGCATATTACAAATTTTCCGGTTTTGAAACTTTTTTATTTACCTGGGAAAAAGAGCAGGAATATGAGATGGAGATCTGTGAACTTGAGGTTTCTTTAGCCTATTCTTACTGCCCGGACTGTGTGCTGGAGCAGGGAGTTAGATTTATAGAATTTAAAGATAAGGCGTATTTTTACACAAAAGATAATTTAAAAGATGCGCTGACGCAGGATTACAGAAATACCTTCCATTTTTCTCCTTATAAAAACTGGATGAATGATCCAAACGGTCTTTGCTGGTTTAAGGGATATTATCACCTGTTTTATCAGTACAACCCTAATGGTCAGGAATGGGGAAATATGCACTGGGGCCATGCAGTGAGTAAAGATCTTCTTCACTGGGTACATCAGCCGGTTGCAGCTTATCCGCAGATCGAGTTAAATGGCTGCGAAGGAGAATACAGGGGCGGAGCTTTTTCTGGAAGTGCAGTGATCGAAAAAGATGTGATGCATTTATTTTACACCAGGCATTTCGGAAAAACAGACCGCAGCTGGCAAAGACAGTGGCAGGTAACAAAACAAAGCAAGGACGGCGTTCATTTTACTCATGAAGAATGTGCTGTGTGGGGAACACCAGAAGGTGTTACCTGGCATTTCAGGGATCCTAAGGTTGTTCAGATAGAGGATAAGTGGAATATGATCATTGCAGGCAGCTGTTATGACCGTCCGGCAGTATTCCGTTATGAATCAGATGATCTTAAAAGCTGGAAATATGCCGGGATCTTATATGGGGAAACAGATCCCCAGTACGGTATTGCAGAGTGTCCGGATTTCTTCTATTTAGATGGAACATGGGTTTTGATCGTCAGTTATATTTACGCAGACGGGCGTAAGGATGGAAGAGATGTAGTATGGTATACAGGAACTTATAAAGATGGAAAATTTGATCCGGAAAACAAGGGTCTATTAGATGAAGGAAAAGATTATTATGCTCCGCAAAGCTTTGAAGTGGAAGGAGAGCGTATAAGTGCCGGATGGAACTGTCACAGGCTGGGGCAGCATATAGCACAGCCGGGAAGTGCCAACGGCAGCTTAAGTCTTCCGAGAAAATTAGCAGTAAAAAATGGAAAACTATACTCACAGGTAATCCCATAGATCCAGGAACTTTTTACAGAAAAAGCAGAAAAGGGGCCGTATTTCCTTTCAATGAGAAAGACAAAAGAAATAAAGGAAAGTACAGTTCTTTCTCTGGCTGGATCACCGGCAGGAAAGGTAAATCTGTATATTGGTGAAACTGCTTTAAAACTTACTCTTGAAAAAGAAGATACAGATGCAAAAGAGCAGGCACTTCCATTTGTATGCCAGATACAGACAGATCATCCGGTAGAAGAAATAACTGCATATGTAGATAAAGCGATCATAGAGCTGTTTATCAATGACGGTGAACAGGCATGTACAAGAAGATTTTATCTTCCAAAAGCAGTTTTAAGACCTGTAGAAGAAAAGACAGGTGCATGGAGTATTGATATAAAGGGAATGAGATCCATCTGGTGATCCCATCCGGTAAAAGAAGGGAGATATTATAATGAGGGGCAGAAGAAAAAGCTATGCTTACTTTTTCATCCTTCCAGGCTGTCTGATCCTGCTGATGTTTACCATCCTGGCAGCGGCTCTGGCATTTGGATTTAGTTTTATGGATTTTAACCTGCTGCGGCCAAAGGATGCAGCCTTTGTAGGATTTGAAAATTACATCCGCCTGTTTCAGGATGCCAGTTTTTTAAAGGCAATGAAAAATACACTGTATTTTACAGTTATTGTAGTTCCTTATCAGGTTACACTGGCATTTGGTCTGGCACTTTTAGTACGTGAAAATATTAAAGGCATTGGAATTTTCCGGTCTGCCTATTTTTCACCGTTAGTAACATCCATGAGTGTTATCGCTATCCTGTGGACCTTTATTTACAATCCAAATCCAACACAGGGCCTTTTAAATGCTATTTTAACAAAATTCGGCCTTCCGGCCTGCGATTTCCTGCGAAGTGCTGATACAGCCATGAATTCCATTATCTTTATGTCAGGCTGGCATGCAGCAGGACATCAGATGATGATCCTTTTGGCAGGTCTTCAGGCAATCCCGGAAGATCTTTATGAAGCAGCTTCCATTGACGGGGCCGGTGCATTAAAAAAGTTTCTTTATATCACAATTCCAGGTATTAAAAATGTGCTGATCTTCGTAGTTATGATGACGACGATCGCTGCCATGAAGCTGTTTACACAGCCTTACATCATGACTAACGGCGGTCCAAAAGAGTCTACTATGACACTGACCTATTATCTGTATCGCCAGGGCTTCCAGTACCGTAATATGGGATATGCTTCTGCAGTTTCAGTTATTTTCTTTATTGTAGTAGTAGGTATTTCAGTTGTAGTAAAGAAGCTTATGAAAGCAAGATAGGAGGATAAACAGATGAATAAGAATAAAAAATATTTTCTGATCTATGTAGTCAATATCCTTCTGGGACTTTTGTATATTTCTCCCCTGATCTGGATGGTGGTATCTGCATTTAAACCGGAAAACCGTATTTTTGCAGATATGTCCAAAGGACTGGCAGCCTTCTGGCCTGCAGGAGCGACCTTAGATAATTTTAAAGAAGTCTTTGTACGAAGCAACATGCCCCGCTATATCCTGAACAGTGTTACTTATGTTACGATCCTTGTGTTTTTAAGCATGGCAGTAAACTCTGCCTTTGGTTATGCCCTTGCAAAATTTGAATTTAAGGGTAAAAATGTGATCCTTACAGTGGTATTATCTTTGCTGGTACTGCCGTTGGAAAGTATTTTGCTATCTTTGTTTTTCATTGTAAATAAGCTGGGATGGGTGGATTCCTATCTGGCACTGATCATTCCTTTTATTGTAAAATGTTTTGACGTATACCTGTTCAGGCAGTTTTTCCTGGATGTGCCGGATGATCTGATCGAAGCAGCAGAGATTGACGGAGCCGGACCATTTAAAACCTTTTTACAGGTCATCATACCGGTATCCAAGCCTGTTTTTGCTACTGTCTTTATTCTGGATTATGTGGCTTACTGGTCCGACTTTATGTGGCCTCTGCTTGTTATCACTGATGCAGGAAAAAGAACGGTACAGCTTGGTATCCAGACATTCTTTACAGAACCTCCGGTTTATTATGGTCCTATCATGGCTGCGCTGACTATTGCATCTGTGCCTATGATCATTATGTTCCTGTTTTTACAGAAATATTATGTGCAGGGAATTTCTACCAGTGGTATTAAAGGTTGACAATATCAAGGTTGATAATATTAAAAAGTCAAAAAATATAAAAAAAGGTCTGCTGATGATATTTTATCAAAAGCAGACTTTTTGCATTAAAAATTATAAATAAATTCAGGATCTGGTACACTTTTTCATAAATAACTGGCCCGGCATTGCAGACGAGAGGCTGGCTATTTTTTTAATGATGTATCAGATGTATCCTTACTGTCATCTTTTTTTAACACCCGTGTCATCAGTCCCATAGCATAAAACAGCACGGAAATAAACACGATAGAGAAAATAACTGCCATCAGCTGATTGGCCGGGGCGCCGGTTATTGCAAGTACAATGGCTGCAATAAAAAGGCCTGCTAATAATATTACCATAAGGGCAGCTGATATCCGTTTTACTTTCTTCATGGATTTTTATAACTCCTTTTTATTCTGCCAGTTCTTCCCATTTCTCATAGAGAACTTCCAGTTCTTTCTGGATGGACTCTTTCTCTTTGTTCAGCTCCATAAGGCGGGAAACATCGGTATATACATCTTCCTGGGAGAGAAGTTCATCGATCTCCCCGTCTCTTGTTTCCAGTTCGTGGATCTTGTCCTCCACCTTTTTCAGTTCATTCTGGCGTTTGCGAAGACGGGCCTGCTCCTCTTTCTGGGCTTTCCAGTCCATTTTTCCGTCAGCTAAAGAGCCTGCAGCGGAGGCGGTCATAGGTGCCTGGGAAGAAGCGGAAGATACGCCGGAAACAGCGCTGACACTCTGTGCCTGTGTGCCATTTGCGCCGGCTGTACGGTTATTTCCAGCTTCAGCCATCTGCCTAGCGGCAAATGCAGCTTCTACATCCTCTTTCTTTTCCAGATAGTAGTCATAATTGCCAATATAGTTGATAAATGAACCATCCGTCAGATCCAGGATACGGGTAGCAGTACGGTTGATGAAATAACGGTCATGGGATACGTACAGCACGGTTCCTGTATAGCGGTTTAATGCGCTTTCCAGGATCTCCTTGGAAGTAATATCCAGATGGTTGGTAGGCTCGTCAAGAAGCAGGAAATTGGCATCAGAGAGCATTAATTTCGCAAGGGAAACACGGCCTCTTTCACCGCCGCTTAAGTCACGGATCAGCTTAAATACATCATCCCCTGTAAACAGGAAAGCAGCCAGTGTATTGCGGATCTGGGTGTTGTTCATGTTTGGATAGGTGTCCTGGATCTCCTGGAACAGGGTTTTATCCATATGCAGTACCTGATGCTCCTGGTCATAGTAGCCGATATGAACCTTGGAACCTAAACGGATCTGACCGGAATCAGCAGGGATAATGCCGTTGATGATCTTTAAAAGAGTGGTCTTTCCGGTACCATTATTTCCAATGATAGCAACACGTTCCCCCCGCTTGATCTCAAAGTCCACATTGGTAAATAAGGTCTGTGTGTCAAAGGATTTGCTTAAATCTGTAACGGTCAGAACATCATTTCCGCTGACCACATCCGGCTCTAAGCGGATATCCATAGAATCATTTGCCTGGGTAGGCTTCTCTAACCGCTCGATCTTATCCAGCATTTTTTCACGGCTTTCTGCACGTTTAATGGATTTTTCACGGTTGAAAGATTTTAACTTGGCGATAACAGCCTCCTGATGGCGGATCTCCTGCTGCTGGTTTAAATAGGCACGGATAGCCGCATCACGGAGCATGGCTTTTTTATCACTGTAGGCAGAATAATTGCCGGAAAATACAGTACAGTGCCCCATATCCAGCTCAATGATCTTTGTTACCACACGGTCCAGAAAGTAACGGTCGTGGGCAACGATGATCACAGCACCGCTGTAGTTTCTAAGATAAGTCTCCAGCCACGCAATAGACTCCATATCCAGGTGGTTGGTCGGCTCGTCAAGGAGCAGGATGTCCGGTTTGGTAAGGAGCAGTTTGCCTAAGGAAACACGGGTCTTCTGGCCGCCGGAAAGAGCAGTGATGGGTTTGGAAAACTCATCCTCTGTAAATCCAAGACCTTTTAAAACACCGGTGATCTCGCTCTGATAGGAATAGCCGTCTGCCATTTCAAATTCATGGTTTAAGCGGCTGTATTCAGAAAGTTTGGTCTCTAATTCATCACCGGAAGCGGATTTCATTTCCAGTTCCAGGCTGCGGATGCGGGCCTCCATCTGGATCACTGGTTTTTTCACCTCTAAAAGGGCATCGTAAATAGTCTCGGCTCCCTCTAAGTCCTGGTGCTGTGCCAGATAACCGATGGAAGCACCTTTCGCCCAGGTAACAACGCCGTCATCAGCGTTCAGTTTTCCGATAAGCACCTTTAAAAGAGTGGACTTGCCGGCACCATTAATGCCTACGATAGCCGCTTTTTCGTGGTCTTCTATATGGAAG
>UMFM01052564.1_pt1 | contig 10738 bp, 10 predicted proteins | sample 1965011 | NCBI WGS metagenome assembly UMFM01 (sample SAMEA4836046, study PRJEB28245) | human gut metagenome | biome: gut microbiome; material: fecal sample | place: Denmark | collected 2008 | reverse complement strand
TTTTGTGGATATTCGTATGCTCATTAACCTTGTTTCTTTGGAACTGTCAGAGGAAAAACTTTTGAACTTTTGTTCTTTTTCTTTCCCTCTTCCTTTGTTCTGACTATGTTATAACACCGATTGTTAGCACTGTCAATAGTCGAGTGCTAATTTTCTGTGAACTTTTTGTGAAATCTTGGAATTATTTATACAATTATCATTAATATTTATATCATTCATTTTTACAAGCTTCAATTAATATTTAAAATCAGATTTATGCCTAATCAAAAAAGGCATTAAATAAAATGGCTTGATTGATTCATGTTTTCCCGAACCAGATGACTTGATTTCAAAAGCATTGACTTTACTTCCCTCTGAAATCAGGAAATCAACTTCATAATAATGTGTGCTGCCGGCTTTTTCCCATGTGTGATAGTAAAGTTCTCTTCCTGATGCTGATATCATCTGTGCAACTAGATTTTCATACAAAAATCCAAGATTCAGAAGCGTTTTGTCAATACAGAGAATGATGATTCATTAAAAAAAGATTGATTTGTGTGGTGTACAACCTTAGAAATTGCCTGCTGTCACTTCCTGACTGATTAAATTCTTCATTCTGTCCTCTATTGTTACCTTTTTTGAATTGTTGAAGAACACCCCGACAAGATAGGTAGTGTTTCCTATCCTCGCCCTGAACTGCCACCATCAATGTAATTTGCTTTATTTTCCGCTGTTTTTTCTCCCTGCATTCGCACCTCTCCTTTCCAAGATTCCCCTACAAGGGACAGGTAACAAAAAAGGTAACATGACCGAAAAGACCTCTCAAATCACCTTACCTGTATCTGCTACCCGTGTTTTACTTATTTTTCTATTTTCTTGTTACTTTTGTTACCTATAAGATAAAAGCCAGTAAAATCAATACTTTCACTGGGTAACAGAACCGGTAACAAAATGGTAACAACATCAATTCTGTTACTTGAATGGTATCTCTAATTCCAACTGCTTCGGGACTGCCATAAAATCATCGCTGTCCGCTTTGTCGTGGATTCCCTGAGAGGAACCGGCACGAACCCAACCACGCTGTTTGCCATAGACACCGAAATGCATGGCACCGTCACTCATAATCCAGTCTGTTACCGAATTATTCATAATGTCGCAAATCTGTTTCAGTTCAATCCTCTTCGGCTCATAATCCCTGTGAAGTGCTTCTTTCCAAAGCATTTTGGAACAGACCCTGTCTCCCTTGAAATTATCAAGAAATGCAAGTATCATTCCGGCATCTGCATCTTCCGGCATGAACTGTTTCTGATAATCTTTCAGGTACTCGGCTGATTCCCTGCTTAGCATAAGCCGGAACGCTCCTGACTTGTATATCTCCATTGCTTCCGCCCACACCTGTTCGATATATTTTCTTGAAAGCTCTTCATTTTCAAGAATATGACACTCTGCCCTGCCAGGATAAACCATGACCGGCATGAAACGTCTGTTACCTGTTCTATCAAGCGGAAGCGTGTCCATAGCGTTGGAAGTGCCACCAAACACGCATTGTCTCGGTCTATCCTTTGGCTGTGTCTCATAAGGAACCTTGTAAATGTCACTCTGCCTGCTGATGAATGACTTTATATCCTCAATGCTCCTTGCACTGGCTGTTGCTATCATCTCTGACAGTTCTATGATTAAATGCCCCTGCATCTTACGGAACACATTTTCATCGTCAAGTTTTTTCAAATCGTCCGTAAACCATGAATCATTCATGGCTAGGAATCTGAAAAATGTTGACTTTCCGGCTCCCTGACCGCCCACCAGAATCAGCATATATTCAAACTTTGTTCCCGGACAGAATACCCTTGAAATCGCACCTAACAGAAGAACCCTCATTGCTTCATAGACATAATTGTTCTGGTCAGCTCCAAGAAAGTGATGAAGCACATATTTAATACGTTCTTCCCCATCCCAGACCAGGGTACAGAGCTTTTTGCGAATCGGGTGATACTTATTTTCCATTGCAACCACATTGATTGCCGATTTTATTTTCTTTTCGGTTGTAAGGCTGTAATGCTCTTCCAGATACAGCATGATGTGGTCTATATCCGAATCCGTAAGTGCCGGACTCTCACGATACCACCCTAAATCCTTTACAATGTCGTTCCTGTCAGTCATCATGTTATAACGAATGGCTCCCATGAACTTCGGGTCACTTTCAAGGACTGTTACCACATTTCTAATGCACTGCTTCACAGCTCCTTTGTCTGTTGTGATTAACTGCTCCCTGATTCCTGCGATATTCCCTGACTCTTCGCTCAATATCTTCCACCCCCTTTCCTAAATCGTGTATCACTGCTTCCTTTTCATCTTCCGTACCCCAAAGCAGGGTATCAAGCTGAAACTCTACCTTTGCCCGATTCTGCACAGCTTCCACATATCTTTCATCAATCTTTTCCATGTTTTTCGGTCTGAAATTCCGCTCCCATTCTTTCAGTAGATGAAGATAATCGGACAGCACCCGATATGTCTTTGTTTTCGCTTCTTCCAAAATCTGCATTGGAGATTTCTCTCTTCTTATCGGCTTGGGCGGTGATCGCACCGAATTGTCATATATAATCCCGAACTCGTCAGCAATCTGCATGGCTGCTTCTCTTGGCGACAGGTTATAATACTTTGCGACAAAATCAATCGCATCTCCTTTTTCCCCACAGCCAAAACAGAAATATTTCTTATCTGTCGGTTTTACTTTCATGCTTGCTGTCTTGTCCTGATGAAACGGACATCTGCACATGTTATTTCGATTGAAAACAATGCCTGCTCTCTCCATGACTTCTCTTGCGGTCAATCTTTCCTTTACTTCATCAAATACTCCCATATAATCCTTTCCGGACAATAAAAAAGCATCTGTATTTCCGCTAATGGATTACAAATGCTTCCTAAAGTTCCATATTCTTTTTTCTGATATGCACATCATGTTTTTTCTCATATTCCATGACCTGCTTCTGCTTTTCTTTCAGTTTTGCCTGAATGGAGACCCTTGCCTGCTCCTTAATCTGTTCCTTTGCCTTAGCTTTATTCTTCGGCTCATTCAGGGCAGAGATGATATTTCCCAAAAGTGCCTGTGATGCTTTTTCCAGTTTAGCAACAATCGCATTCACAACTTTGGATGCCACCGATTTCGATTTATCACTGAGCTTGTCATTCGGCTGTTGCTGTAGAAGTTCTCCATAATCCTTTACAACATCAACATCATGCTTCACTGTTTCCTCTTTCACGCGCTCTGTGACTACCTCACAAGCCTTTTCATAGGCAAGGTCTACAGCTTCCTCAATGACTGCGTTTACGTCCTCTATCTTCATCACAAGTCCATCAAGGACAGCCTGTTTTTCCTCAATGCGTTTCTTCTGATTCATGATGATAAAATCCTGCTTCTCCAGATAGCTTGCACCACCATACACCGGCTCAACATCAATCGTCAGTCCATGTTTCTGACAAATGCTGATAAACAGCTTTCTGCACTCATCATCAAAAACCATCTTCCGATTATTGTACTTTCCCTTTTTCTCATTCGGCTTCGGAAGTTCAAATCCAAGCTCTTCTAATGCCTTATCTTGTTGGGGACATAATTCTCCATACCGATTCACTGCATCAAATACATGCCGTTCATGAATATGTGGCGTTGCTTCATCAAGATGCAAAGCCCAGTCCAGTATATGAACATGGGAACCATACCGCCTGTTAAATTCCTCAAAGTATTCTGCACTAACCTTTGCTAACACATCAGCAGACACAGCTCTATCCATGTTTCCAAGCTGTAATAAAGTTTCTTCCGGACACGTTTTGTTATTTTCAAGAATAGCGTCAATCGTTTTCACTCGGTCATAGTGTCTTGCTTTCCTATTCCTCTCATTCTGACTGTCCACATGGTCTGAATATTTCTCAACATAATATGCTTTTTCTATTTCTGTAAAAGTGAATCTTGCCCGCTCGTCCTTATCATTCGGCAGGCTGTACCCCTGATAACAATCCCAGTACACATTCATCTTCGTTCGCTCTGCGTCAATATGCTCACTATTCTCTACATCAAATCTGCGGTCATTGTGCTCCGCGTCATAGGTTCCATGCTTGCCTGACCGTCCATTGTGCCTTGTTGCTTTCATGCTAATCTTTCCTTTCTTTCCACAAAAAAAGACCAAGTAAATCTCTCTACTCAGTCTGTTTATCGTAACAATATTTAGTTCTTTTCCCGAAGGGAATTGCAACGAAGTTGCTTAATCTTGTGAAGCTTCGCTACAAGCAATACCCAGTACTTAGTGGCGAAACGCCACTAACTGGGCAATGGTTGCACCCTTGACCTGCTAAGGTGCTTCGCCCTTAACCTGAGCGGAGCCTTTCTCCTGCACCATGCGTGAGGCTCTGCCTTTACGATCCGACAAAGGTTACACCTCTGCACACTGCTGTTGCTTATAATCCGTTGTCTTATAAGCATAATTCCAATATTATCTTAAATGAGGTGACGTCATGAAATTACAGAAATCTTTTGGTTTAGCAATTAAAGAATTACGAACCGAAATCGGTATTAGCCAGGAAAAATTTGCACTGCTTATTGATATGGATCGTACATACTATGCATCTGTCGAATCTGGCAATCGTAATATTTCACTTAATAACATTCAAAAAATAGCTGACGGTTTTTCTATTTCCATCAGCGATTTGTTTTGTCTTGTAGAAAAATACCAATCAATGAAGGAGATTTAAAATGCGAAAATTTGAAGACAAGTACTTAATAACACATAACTTCAATTTTAATCCCAATGAAATTGTAGTTACTCCAGAAATCATTAAAGGTAGTATTGTCCATATGTATGATACATTGGATATGATTGACTCTAACCTTATATCCCGGGGTGTACAAAAAATGTCATCGTTAGTTGAATTGGCAAATCTATCATCAATCGTTGGTAATCTTTTAGGTGCAGGTTTTGCAGATTTCAGTAATGGTTTTTACTACAGAAATAAACCCCATACATATCCAGACCTTGTCGCATCTGACAATATTCATGCTGGTATCGAAATAAAAACCGCACTAGTAAAAAATTCGCCAAAAGGTCATCTTCCAAAAGCCGGCTACTATTTAACCTATAGATACTGCCTGACAGACCCTGATGGCAAACGAGATTTAGGAACCGAAGAAACTTGGGATACAGTAACAATTTGGGAAGTAAAGCTTGGATATCTCAATGAAGATGACTTTAGTTGCAGTAATACACGCGGCGATTCTGGCAAAACTGCTGTAATAAAGACTAGCTCACTTAACAATATGCCACTTCTCTATCTTGATACTTCAATTATTCCTTACGTTCATACTGCTCAAAAGCCTTATAACGGATTTAATTAACGAAAAAGGGATTCTTCAATAGAGTCCCTTTTTTCGTACTTCATTATTCTTCTATCTTTTCAATCTGATTACAAATTATCTCAATAAGCTTAGGCGGCACGCTCTCGCCTATTACCTCAGCACATAAATTCTTTGATATCGACTGACCGTCTATAGTCATTGAAAACTCATAGTCTGCAATCGTCTGTATAATCATCGCTTCATATACAGAAAGAACTCTAGTCTGATCTGGATGTACTTTTTTATCTGATGCCTCGAAGATAAAATTTTGCGTCAACGTAGCAGCCGGTTTATCCCATTCCATTCTTCTATATGCCGTATCATAACCTTTTAAAAGTCTTCTTTCTCCAGTCTTTTTATCAATCAATGTCGGTCTTGGCAATAACTTCCCACATTTTTCGCAATAAATTGGTGTGTCTTTATTTGAACTATGAAGACCATCATCAATATTACTACCATGCAGTCTATTATTTTGATAAAGGCATTTGGGATTTACACACTGATTATTATATGCCGTACATCCTTCTGGTGTATTCTCCATCCACCAATATTTCTCTTGATTCATGATTGGAACAAAGTGCCATGGATGGAAATCCTTTCGCTCATTTTTCCCTTCCTTCGCATCAAGCGGTGGTAATTTAGATATTGCATCTCTAAGAGTTATCCATTTCTTAGCAAAGAAAGTTTCTTCTTCATAATGCGTTTGAGGTGGCATGAATTTTCCATATTTCTTAAAATATTCTACTCCTCTAGGACTTCGTGAAAAAATTGTAATTAAACGTTTTCTCATTTGTGGAATTCCATAATCAGCACAATTTACTACTTCTGGGCATCCTACATACTCATCACCTAATTCTCTGTAAATATATTCAATAATGTTGATATATTCACCGTTTTCATCACTTATTATGGTATTTTTCATATTAGACACATTTTCTAATATAACCCATTCAGGGCGTAATTTCTTAATTATTTCTACAGTAGGAATAATTAGTCTATTACGTGGATCTTCTGGTTTCCTCTTTCCATCACGAATCTCTCGTAATATTTTTCCTGCCCCATTAGATGACATTCCTTGGCAAGGTGGAGTTGCATAGATAAGGAATGGCGGTTCCTTTGTTTTTTCTTTCCAATGCTCAATAATCTCATCTTTCTTTTCCCAAATATCGCCACATATATTATCAACATTTGGATAATTCTCACGATAAAGCTGACATCTATTTTCAACAATTTCATTGCTGATAAGAATAGGCCATCCTTTTGCTTTAATTCCCAGCTCACCAATTCCAGCAGATGAAAATAAACTTAATACATTTCTACTCATTATCTGATTTTATCTCCATATCCTCTAGCCTTTTTAATTTTTCTGCCTTGTCATCGTACTCTTTTATGAATGAGTCAAGCGCACGTTCTACCGCAATTGTTTTGGTTTGACCAACTACTTCACAGTACTTAGCTAATCTTGCGTACACATCACTATTTATCATCACATTTAGATATTTGCCGTCCTTTTTCTTCCTAGCCAAATTTCCATACCTCCTTATAGAATAAATATTTTACTATAATATTCAACTACTTTCAACAATTATGTAGCTGTTTCAACTCTTATAATTTATCATTTAATTTTTATGTATTCTGATGATATATTTATTCTTTGGCTGTATGTTCGCTTTTATCTACATGATACGCTTCACGTCTCTTAGCTAAGTTCTTTTCTTATCTCTCTTTTGCAACCGAATCACCTTTCAGTGCGTCGTCACGCATTTTCTGATAACTCTTTACTGTGGCTCTTACCTGATATTGTCTGCGTTCCGATAATTCTTTCTGTGCTTCCGGCTCTCCGGCTTCTGCTCTTGCCTTTAATGCTTCCAGTTGTTCCTTTCTCCTTGCAGTATGTCGTCTGCTGTATTCTGCATTTCGCTCATCAAGATATTTTGCATATTCAGGGTCATTTTCAGCTCTCTGCTTCCGTTTTTCTGCAGCTCTTCTTGAACGCTCCCTGCCTATTGCTCTACGCTCTTCAAGCTCCCTGATTGCTTCCTGATTGCCTTTTTCAGCCTGCTCCTTTAATTCTACAAGCGTGGCTTTTTTCTTCCTTGTGGCTCGTTCTACACGCTTCTGTTCACGTTCCAATGCAAGCCTGTCTTTTTCTTCCATCTTTGCACGATATTCAGGGTCAGCCATTCTTAATGCTTTCATTTTCTCAGCTCTTTTACGATTACTCTGTCTGCCCTTTTCGAGAATAACTTCATACTCTGCTACAGCTTCAATATCTCCTGCTTCAGCCCTTGCTTTAATTTCTGCACGTTTCTGATTTCTTCTCTGTGCAGACCTCTTAGATGCCTGTTTCTTTTTCTCTGCAAGCTCCTTTTCCTTGACAGCTTCCTCTGCCTGCATGGCTTTCATTTCTTCCTCACTGAATGGAAGTACAACATTGCCAATGAAATTGAAATAAATATCTACCTGCTGAGTGCGGTCTTTTGTCCTGCCACCCTCTGCTTCATGAACAACTACCTTTTCAATAAAATCATTTAGCATTGGAGTTGTCAGTTCTTCAAAATCCCGATACTCCTTTACCAGACGCACAAACCTGTCAATCTGCACTGTCTTAGCAGATGTACGTGCTGTAGCAGTTTCAAGCTCCGTTATTCTCTGCTCTAAACTGCCCTGTTCGGTATCGTACTCTTTCATCAGCCTGTTGAACTGTCTTTCTGGCAATCGACCCAGAGTGAAGTTTTCATACAGTCCTTTTATCAAATCGTCCAAATCCATCATGCGACGCTTTGCTTCCAACAATTCCTTTTTATCGTCTGAATTATCCTTTTCACATTGTAATTCGTACTGTGCTTTCAACTGCTCAACAAAATCCTTTTCATCAGTCAGAACATGCTTGCAAACACGCTTTGTTGCCTGATATATCAAGGATTCTACTGTACTTGCCTTGATATAATGTCCTGTGCATGAATGATATTTATTATGATATCTGCTACACCGGAATGCCTGATTACTGTCATATTCTTTTCCGTTACGTGGATTTGCATTTATATAAGCCAATCGGCTCCCACAATCAGAGCAATACAGAAGTCCCGATAATCTGTGAGTAGGTTTATCTGCATTTCTTCTCGGTGCAGCTCTTTTCCTCATTCTCTGCGCCTTGTCATAGGTTTCTTGGTCTATGATAGCTTCATGCGTATCATAAAAAATATACTGTTCTTCCTCATTCACGATTCTTTTGCGCTTAGTCTTGAAATTATCCCTTGATGTTTTTCCAAGAACAGTATGCCCCAGATACTCCCGTCTGTTCAGAATATATCCTACTGTCGTTCCATTCCATGTATAAGCATCATGATAGGAATTGCACTGACAGTCCTCAGGGTGATTTTCTTTTGCATACGCTGACGGTATCAGCACCTTATCATTTGATAATGTCTCTGCTATCGCTGTTGCTCCCATTCCATCACATGCAAGCTGAAAAATGCGTCTGACAACCGAAGCAGATACTTCATCAACATACAACGTCTGTTTATCGTCCGGCTTTCTGTAATAACCATAAGGCACTGCACCGCTGACACGTTTTCCGTCTCTCATTCTTGCCTTAAATACTGTTTTTATCTTCTTACTGGTATCTTTCGCATACCATTCATTCATAATATTCAGGAATGGTGTAAAATCATTGTCTGTCGGATTGTCGCTGTCCACACCATTGTTGATTGCTATAAAACGGACATTTTTCTTTGGAAACATCATTTCTGTGTAGAAACCTACTTGCAGATAGTTTCTTCCAAATCGTGACATATCCTTTACAATCACAGTTCCTACTCTTCCGGCTTCTATCTCTGCCAGTAAGGCATTAAATGCCGGTCTGTTGAAATTTGTTCCTGAATATCCATCATCACTGAAATGCTGTATATTCTCAAAACCTTTTTGCACTGCATAATCTTCAAGGTACTGCTTCTGATTCGTTATCGAATTGGATTCGCCTTGAATCTCATCATCACGAGATAATCTCTCATAAAGTGCTGTAATCCTGCTGTCTTTTACCATATTTCTAACTCCTTTCATCATGCTAAAAAAATAAGAACACACAGCAAACATCTCATTTTTTAATGACATATTTGCTCTGTATTCTTAAAATTTAACCCTTCGCCGGTAGTTTATCAGAAAGCAGCTTTGCGTAAACATCATTTTCTGTTACCGGACGATCTATAAACATCAGTGTAACAAACAATCCGGTATCCGCTAGATACAACTTATAGCTGTCAAAATCTTTCGTATCTGCCAGGCTTACCCTCGGATCTGTCGAATTATAGCATGGTAAAATTGTTTTTGAGTCAAGCAACTCATACAATAATTCCTCAGCTCTTGTATTATTTTTCTTTCCAATGGCTGATGTGATCCAGTATTTTCTTGAATCTTTTGATAATTGGGCAGGAATGGCATGGTATAATGCAGATATTCTTCCGGATGCATCAATTTTTTTAAAATCATCTTCATACAAGGATATGATCTGCCTTTTTACCATATCAATTTCCGAAAAATTTTTTCCTTCCACATAGGCTTCTACTGCCTGTGGCATCCCTCCCACAGCCATATATATCCTTAAATCTCTCATTAATTTACGATTTGTCGCCTGCCCAATAGAAGTCCCCATATCATAAATCTGTTGTAAAAGTTCGTAACTGTTTCCAGATAACTGTAGCTTCCGTCAGCCACAAGATGTTTGATTGCCTGCCTTGCTTGTGGGAAAAGCTGAACCTCATCAAATATAATTAACGATTCATGTTCATATAATGTCACTCCGGTTTCCGCCTTCAAGCAAAACCGCGTATTTGTCCGAATACTTCTCTTTCCATGCTGACAACTGGTCATATACTTTTCCTTATTTTGTTCTTTTCTTCAAAATTCTATTCTTCGAATTTGTGCTTTTCTTCAAGATTTTAAACTGGATTCAAATAAAAAAGCCGCAACCCAAGTAAAATCAAGGGTTTGCGACATAAAAAAAGCACCGACCCCATAGCCTTTGCTATAAAACCGATACTTCTGTAATGCGCCACCAGGGGTTCGAACCCTGGACACCCTGATTAAGAGTCAGGTGCTCTGCCAGCTGAGCTAGTGGCGCATGTCTTTCAGCGACGAATGTTATTATATAATATAATTTTTAGAATTGCAACTATTTTTTTATAAAATCTTTTATTTTTGACAAGAAATTGTTTTTAATTTTTCATCCCAATATTTCAAATTTATGTATTTTATGGTATTTTATAAATGCGGTGCAAAATTGTATACAACAAATTTATTTACATCGCAAATGCGTGGCATATTACTATGGCACATTTTATAAGGAGGTTTCACATGCGTGTTGAAGAACGATTATTA
>UMFM01039893.1_pt1 | contig 10782 bp, 1 predicted proteins | sample 1965011 | NCBI WGS metagenome assembly UMFM01 (sample SAMEA4836046, study PRJEB28245) | human gut metagenome | biome: gut microbiome; material: fecal sample | place: Denmark | collected 2008 | reverse complement strand
TTCGGCTTCGCCCCGAACCCGGCACGCCTCGGCGCCGCAGCCGACGCCACCGCGTCCGTGGAAGGCGTGGCACTGACCCAGCTCGGCGCCCTGCTCGACCTCGAACACCTCGGCTACAGCGTGGCCCAGGCCAAGCCGCTCGCCGTGCTCGGCCACTCCCAGGGCGTGCTCGCCGTGCACATGGCCCGCGCCATCGAGGCCGCCGGCTCCATCGAGGCCGCCGGCAAGACCCTCGACGAGATTCTGGCCGTCGCCGCCCTGATCGGTGCAGCCGGCACTCGCCGCGTGCGCGAACTGGGCCTGAACCCCAAGTATGGCGAAGCCAGTCCGATGCTCTCCGTCAAGGGCGCCACCCGCGAACAGGTTGAGGCTCTGGTGGCCCGCGTCAACAACGCTCGCGGCCCGATCTCCATCGCCGTCACCAACTCCGACAACCACCACGTGCTTTCCGGCTACCCGGAGGACCTGTCTGCCTTCGCCCTCGAAGCCGAGCGCGAACACCAGCATCAGGCCAAGCTGCGCGAGCAGAAGCTCCACGGCGGCACCGTGTTCAACCCGACCCTCGAATACCTTGAGGTCACCCTGCCCTTCCACTCGCCGCTCATGGCCGACGCCGTCGAGCAGACCGTGGCCTGGGCCGGCGCCTGCGGCTTTGACCAGGATCGCACCCGCGCACTCGCTGCGGAAGTGCTGCTCAACCATGTGGACTGGAATGCCCGCGTCAAGGCGCTGTTCAACGCCGCCGACCCGTCCAAGCTGTGGATCGTGGACCTCGGCCCCGGCAACACGCTCGGCAAGCTGATCGGCAATGTGGTGCAAGGCACCGGCATCGGCGTGGTCGAAGCCACCACGCTGGCCGAGCGCTCCACGCTCTCCACGCTGGAAAGCGAGCCTGAGCGCACCCAGAACTGGAAGGCATTCGCCCCGCGCGTCATCAACACCCCGGCCGGCGCCAAGCTGGTCACCAAGTTCTCCAAGCTCACCGGCAAGCCGCCGGTACTGCTGCCCGGCATGACCCCCACCACCGTGGAACCGGAAATCGTGGCCGCCGCGGCCAACGCCGGTTACTGGGCCGAGCTCGCCGGCGGCGGCCAGGTGACCGCCGAAGTGTTCGACCGCCACATCGCCGCCCTCGAAGACGAGCTGGAGGAAGGCCGCACGGTCGAATTCAACGCGATGTTCATGGACCGTTACCTGTGGAACCTGCAGTTCGGCTCCTCCCGCATCGTGCCCAAGAAGCGCGCATCCGGCGCGCCGATCGACGGCGTGGTCGTCTCCGCCGGCATCCCCGAGCTGGACGAAGCCGTGGCCCTGATCGAGTCGCTGCAGGCGGACGGTCTGCCGTACGTGAGTTTCAAGCCCGGCACCGTGGACCAGATTCGCCAGGTTGTGCGCATCGCCAAGGCCGTGGCCCCCACCACCATCATGGTTCAGGTCGAGGGCGGTGAAGCCGGCGGCCACCACAGCTGGGAAGCGCTGGATGACCTGCTTGCCGCCACCTACGCCGAAGTGCGCGCCTGCGACAACCTCGTGCTGGTCGCCGGCGGCGGCATCGGCACCCCCGAACGCGCGGCCGACTACATTTCCGGCCAGTGGGCCCACGCCTACGGCCTGCCCGACATGCCGGTCGACGGCGTGCTTATCGGTACCGCCGCGATGACCGCCAAGGAGGCTCACACCAGCCCCGAAGTCAAGCAGCTGCTCGTCAAGACGCCCGGTATTCCGGCCGACGCCAAGTCCGACGACGTGTTCGCCCCGCAGGCCGCCCACTGGGTGCCGTCCGGCAAGTCCGTCGGTGGCATGTCCTCCGGCCTGAGCCACCTGCACGCCGACATTTACGAGCTCGAGAACGACTCCGCCGAATGCGGCCGTCTGCTCGTGCGCGTCATGAAGCACCCCGAAGAGCTCGACTCCCGCCGCAAGGAAATCATCGAAGCCCTGAACAAGACCGCCAAGCCTTACTTCGGCGACCTGGCCTCCATGACCTACCTTGAGTGGGCGCAGCGCTTCGCCGAACTCGCCTTCCCGTGGGTCGACCCGACTTACGCCGACCGCTTCCAGCACCTGCTGCAGCGCATCGAAGCCCGTGTGAACGACACGGACTCCGGCGAATTCACCTCCAAGCTGTTCGCCGCTGATGGCGTTTCTGCTGAAGAGGCAGCTGCCGCTGGCCTGCTGACCCACGACGACATTCTCGCCGACCCGGCCCCCGCGCTCGAAAAGCTCGCACTGGCCTACCCGCAGACCGCCGAACTCAAGGTGGTCCCGACCGACGTGGCTTGGTTCCCGGTGCTCGTGCGCGAATACCCCAAGCCCATGCCGTTCGTACCCGTCATCGACAACGACCTGCTGCGTTGGTGGGGTCAGGACCAGCTCTGGCAGTCCGAAGACCAGCGCTACTCCGCCGATTCCGTGCGTGCCATCCCCGGCCCGATCTCCGTTGCCGGCATCACCACCATCGACGAGCCGATCGCCGACATCCTCGGCCGCTTCGAAACCGCCGCCATCAAGCGCGTGCAGGACGAACAGCAAGCCGCCGATGCCGCTGAGAACGACGATTTCGCCGCACTTGGCGAGGCCACCAGCGCCGAAGACTTCATCCGCAAGTCCCCGAACATCTCCTGGGTCGGCCACATCACCGACAACCCGGCCTACGGCACCGCCCTGGGCGACCAGTACTACGAAATCCGCGCGTTTGACGCCGCGGCTGGCAAGTACGATCTGGACATCCACCTCGACACCTACTGGGACAACGACCCGGACGGCGGCACCTCCAAGCACGCCGTGCGCGATATCGTCATCCCGCTCATCGTGGAAGGCACCGAGCCCGGCCGTGTGCCGGTCGTGGACCGCGAACGCCTGATTCCGGACGTCTACGCGATGCTCGCCGCCACCGCAGGCATCGGCAACACCGCCATCACCGGCGACAAGCTCACCGAGATGCCGCAGCTTGACGACAAGACCTCTGACGAGCGTCCGTTCGGTACCGCAACCGCAACCTACACCCTATCCGCCAACCTCGGCTTCGACCACGAAGCGGCCACTGGCGCCGCTCTGCCGACCACCCTGCAGCCCAGCCGCATCGCCCCCGATGCGCTGGTCGGCCCTGCCTGGCCGGCAATCTACACGGCGCTCGGCTCCGTGTACGTCAAGGGCTACCCGGTGATTGAAGGCCTGCTCAACGCCGTCCACCTCGACCACCTCATCGAACTTGAGGTGAACGAGGAGGACCTGCTCAAGCACACCGGCGAAACCATCACCCTGAAGTCTTGGGCTGAGGATTACTTCGAGTCCGCCTCCGGCCGCGTGGTCACCATCCACGTGACCCACACCGCTGCCGACGGCACGCTGCTTGCCCGCGAAACCGAGCGTTTCGCGATTCGCGGCCGCGTCTACTCCGATGCTTTGCCGGCAGACGCCCCCGAGTTCGGCGACGCCGAGCACGAGGAGATCGCGCCCACGCCGCGCCGTCTGCTGCGCCGCGTGAAGGTCGTCGCCCCACACGACATGACCGCCTTCGCCCGCACTTCCGGCGACTTCAACCCGATCCACACCTCCACTCGTGGCGCTCGCATCTCCGGTTTGGCCGCTCCGCTTGTGCACGGCATGTGGCTGTCCGCCACCGCCCAGCACGCCGTGCAGGCGCTGGACGAGAAGGGTGCCCACTACGAGATTGCCGGCTGGACCTACAACATGTACGGCATGGTTCAGCTTGACGACACCGTCGAAATCTCCGTCGAGCGCGTCGGCAAGGTGCGCCACGGCGGCATGACCCTCGAAGTCACCTGCCGTATCGACGGCCAGCTCGTCTCCCGCGGCACCGCACTGGTCCGCGCGCCGCGCGCCGCCTTCGTCTACCCCGGCCAGGGCATCCAGAAGCAGGGCATGGTTCTGGACGAGCGTGCCAAGTCCGCCGCCGCCCGCGACGTGTGGGAGCGCGCCGACAAGCTCACCCGCTCCAAGCTCGGCTTCTCGATCCTGGGCCTCGTGCGCGATAACCCGAAGGAGCTCACCGCCAACGGCGTGACCTATCGCCACCCCGAAGGCCTGCTCAACCTGACGCAGTTCACGCAGGTGGCGCTCGCCACCGTGGCCTTCGCCCAGACCGCTCGTCTGCGCGAAGCCGGCGCCGACATCTGGCCCGCCTACTTCGCCGGCCACTCGCTCGGCGAATACAACGCGCTGTCCGCGTTCGCCGACGTGATTCCGCTGGAAACCGTGCTGGAGCTCGTGTTCCACCGTGGTTCCACCATGCACCACCTCATCGAGCGTGACGCACAGGGTCGCTCCAACTACCGCATGGGTGCCCTGCGCCCGAACCAGTTCGGTGTGGACGACGCGCACGTCAAGGAATACGTGGAATCCGTGGCCAAGGCGTCCGGCGAATTCCTGGAGATCGTGAACTACAACCTCGCCGGCCAGCAGTACGCCATCGCCGGTACGATCGCCGGACTCAAGGCTCTGAAGGCCGATTCCGCCCGCCGCGTGGCCGCATTCGGTGGCAAGCCCGCGTTCATGCTGGTGCCCGGCATCGATGTGCCGTTCCACTCCACACTGCTGCGCAAGGGCGTGCCGGAATTCCGCGACAAGCTCGACGCGCTGCTTCCCGCTTACATCGACTACCGTGGCCGTCTGGTGGACCGCTACATCCCGAACCTGGTGGCCACCCCGTTCGAGATGACCAAGGAATTCGCCGCCAAGATCCTCGAAGTCGTGCCGTCCGAGCGTATCAAGGCCGCGCTCGACGACCCGGCCGTGTGGGATTCCTACGCCGATGACGACCAGAAGCTCGGCCGTCTGCTCTTGACCGAACTGCTCTCCTGGCAGTTCGCCTCCCCGGTGCGTTGGATTGAAACCCAGGCGCTGCTCTTCGGTCAGCGCGAACAGGGCGGCCTCGGCGTGGAAGAATACGTCGAAGTCGGCCTCGGCAACGCCCCGACCCTGGCCAACCTCGGTGCCAAGACCCTGCATCTGCCCGAGTTCGCCGGCAACGATACGGTCGTCTACAACGTCGGCCGCGATGAAGGCCGCGTCTACATGACCGACACCGATTCGCTGGTTCCCGACGATGAGCCGGAAGAGGCTGCGGCCTCGGCCCCGGTCGAAACCGCTCCTGCCGGTGGTTCCGCCGTTGCCGAGCTCGGTTCCGGTGCCGCTCCGGCAAATGCCGTGACTGAGGCTGCTCAGACAACGGATGGCTCCGTCGCCGGACAGTCCACTGGACTGTCCGACTCCTCGCGCGGCCTGCAATCAGGGCAGGCCGCGGCCGGCGCGCCGTCCGGTGCCGCCGTCGCCGACCTGCCCTTCAAGGCTTCCGATGCCATCGGCGTGCTCATGGCCTACTCCGCCAAGGTGCGCCTCGACCAGATCGGCAGCAACGACACCACCGACACCCTGACCAACGGTGTCTCTTCTCGCCGCAACCAGCTGCTCATGGACATCAGCTCCGAGCTGGGAGTCGCCAGCGTGGACGGTGCTGCTGAAGCGACGCTCGACAAGCTCGCCCAAATCGTCAACAAGGCCGCCCCGAACTACAAGCCGTTCGGTGCCGTGCTCTCCGAGGCGCTGCGCGACCGCCTGCGCTCGCTGTTCGGTGCCGCCGGCGTCAAACAGCAGTACATCCGCGACCGCGTGACCAACGTATGGCAGCTCGGCGAAGGCTGGGTGGCCAGCGTGCTCGCCGCACTGCTGCTCGACACCCGCGAGGGTGCCAGCTCCCGTGGCGGCGACCTGGCCAAGCTGCCCACCGCCGCCGTGCAGAACAAGCCGGAAGCCGACAAGCTGATCGATGCGGCCGTTGAGGTCGTCGCCCAGCTCAAGGGTGTTGCCGTGGCCCTGCCGTCCGCCGGTAGTGCCGCTGGTGGCGCTGTGGTCGATTCCGCCGCGCTCGACGCCTTCGCCGAGAAGGTCACCGGTTCCAACGGCGTGCTCGCCGCCACCGCCCGCTTCGTGCTGAACGAGCTCGGCGTGGCCGCTCCGGCTCCGGAAGAATCCGAGGACGAGAACGCCGCCGTCGTGGCCGCGGTCGAAGCCGAACTTGGCTCCGACTGGCCCATGCAGGTCGCTCCGCGCTTCGACGCCAACAAGGCCATCCTCTTCGATGACCGGTGGGCCTCCGCCCGTGAAGACCTCGCCCGCGCCTACTACGGCAACGACCCCGCCGCCTTGAACGGCAGCTTCATCGGCCTTGGCAAGACCATCGCCGCCGAAGCCCAGTGGTTCGCCAACGAGTCGGAGAGCGAGGAGCTTAAGGCCGCCTTCCAGAAGGCCGGCTCCGAGGCCCTCGAACAGGTCGCTTCCAACAAGAACGCCTCCCGTTACGCGAATGATATCGCCATCGTCACCGGCGTGAGCCCGAACTCGATTGCCGCTCAGGTGGTCGAAGGCCTGCTCGCAGGCGGTGCCACTGTGGTGGCCACCTCGCACAGCTTCAAGCCGTCCATCAAGGCTTGGGCCAAGCAGGCCTACCGCGAGCACGCTACCGGCAACGCCAAGCTGTGGCTGGTTCCGGCCAACCTCTCCAGCTACCGCGACGTCGACGCTCTGGTCGACTGGGTGGGCCACGAGCAGAAGAAGACCTCCGGTGCCACCACCACGATTCTGAAGCCCGCGTGGGAGCCGACCCTGTTCTTCCCGTTCGCCGCTCCGCCGGTCCACGGCACGCTCGCCGACTCCGGCGACCTGTTCGAATCACAGGCGCGACTGATGCTGTGGGGCGTGGAACGCGCCATCGTCGGCTTCAGCCACATCGGTGCCGACACCAACGTGCAGCACAAGCTCCACGTGGTGCTGCCCGGTTCCCCGAACCGCGGCGTATTCGGCGGCGACGGTGCCTACGGCGAAGTCAAGAGCGCCTTTGACGCCATCGTCAACCGTGCCCGCGCTGAAAAGGTGTGGTCGAGCCGCGTCACCTTCGCTCACCCGAAGATCGGCTGGGTGCGTGGCACCGGCCTGATGGGCGGTAACGACCCGCTGGTCGCCGTCGTTGAGCGTCACGGCATCCACACCTACTCCACCGCACAGATTGCGGCCAAGCTGCTCGACCTGTGCACTGCCGAATCGCGCGAGCAGGCCCTCAAGGCCCCGCTCGATGTGGACCTGACCGGTGGCCTCGGCTCCGAGCCCATCGACATCAAGGCGTTGCGTGCGGAGGCCATGGCCGACGTCGAGAAGGAAGCTGCTGCGGCCTCGTCTCAGGAAACGGATGGCTCCGTCGCCGGACAGTCCACTGGACTGTCCGACTCCTCGCGTGGGCAGCAAATCAAGGCGCTGCCCACCCCGATCGTCACCAAGCAGGCTTCGGTCGACCTCAACGACTGGACCAACGTCACCGCCAAGCCGAAAGACGAAATCGTCATCGTTTCCGTCGGTGAGCTGGGCCCGTGGGGCTCCGGTCGTACGCGCACCCAGGCCGAGCTCGGCATCCACTCGGACGGCACTGTCGACCTGAGCGCCGGCGCAGTGCTCGAACTTGCGTGGAACATGGGTCTGCTGACTTGGGCCGACAGCCCGAAGCCCGGCTGGTACGACACCGACGGCAACCTCGTGCCCGAAGAGGACATCGCCGAGCGCTACCACGACGAGGTCGTGGCCCGCTCCGGCATCCGCCCGTTCGAGGAAGGCATGGGCAACGACTACAAGGACGGTGCTGACGAAGAAGAAGCCGAGGTCTTCCTCGACCACGACGTCACCTTCTCTGTGCCCACCCGCGAAGTCGCCGCCGAATACGTCAAGTTGGACGAGGCTCACACCACCATCGCCCCGGATGAGGAATCCGGCGAATGGAACGTGACCCGCCACGCCGGCTCGATGATCCGCGTGCCGCGCCGCGCCACCATGACCCGCACAGTCGGCGGCCAGTTCCCGAAGGGCTTCGACCCGACCCGATGGGGCATTCCCGCTTCGATGGTCGGCGATGTCGACAAGATCGCCCTGTGGAACATCGTCACCACTGTGGACGCCTATCTGGGCGCCGGCTTCACCCCGGCCGAAATCCTCGAGTCCATCCACCCCTCGCTGGTGGCTTCGACCCAGGGCACCGGCTTCGGCGGCATGATGTCGATGCGCAAGCTGTACCTCGACCGCTTCCTCAACCACGAGATCCCGACCGACATCCTGCAGGAAGCCCTGCCGAACGTGGTCGCGGCTCACGTGATGCAGTCCTACATCGGCGGTTACGGCAACATGATCCAGCCCGTCTCCGCCTGCGCCACCGCGGCCGTCTCCCTTGAAGAAGGCGTCGACAAGATCGCCCTAGGCAAGGCCGACTTCGTGGTCACCGGCGCGATCGACGACATCGGCGTGGAATCCGTGATCGGCTTCGGCAACATGAACGCCACCGCCAACTCGGAGGAAATGTACGGCAAGGGCATCGACGCGCGCTTCTTCAGCCGCGCGAACGATCGTCGCCGTGGCGGCTTCCTGGAATCCCAGGGCGGCGGCACGATCCTCGTGACCCGCGGTGACATCGCCGAAAAGCTCGGCCTGCCGGTCGCGGCCGTGGTCGGCTTCATCCACTCCTACGCGGATGGTGCCCACACCTCGATCCCGGCTCCGGGCCTCGGTGCCCTGGCTGCCGGCCTCGGTGGCAAGGACTCCAAGCTCGTGCACGACCTGGCTAAGCTCGGCGTCTCAGCCGACGACATCGCCGTGGTCTCCAAGCACGACACGTCCACCAACGCCAACGACCCGAACGAATCCGAGCTGCACAACACGCTGGCCCACGCCATCGGCCGCACCGACGGCAACCCGCTGTTCGTGATCTCGCAGAAGACGCTTACCGGCCACGCCAAGGGTGGTGCCTGCATCTTCCAGGTCAACGGTCTGACGCAGCTGTTCAAGTCCGGCGTGATTCCGGCGAACGCGGCGCTCGACTGCGTGGATCCGAAGCTCCAGCGCGACGACCACATGGTCTGGGTTAGGAAGCCCCTGCGCATCGGCGGTGGTGAGGACGAGTTCGGTCGCGAGACCGCTGGTCGCCCGGTCAAGGCCGGTCTGGCCACCTCGCTCGGCTTCGGACATGTTTCCGGCTTCGTGGCTCTGGTCCATCCGGGTGCCTTCGAGGCGGCCGTGGCCAAGGCCGATGGTGAGGCCGCACTGGAAGCTTGGCGTGAGCGTGCCAACGCCCGCCTGGCTGCCGGCCAGCGTCACCTTGAGGAAGGCATGATGGGTCGCGCCGCGCTCTACGAGCCGATCGACAACCGTCGCTTCCGCGAGGATCACCGTGGCTACGACCACCACGAGGTCGAAAAGGCTATGCTCCTCAACCCGGACGCCCGCCTCGGCGCCGACGGCTACTACGAGGCCTGATGCCCCTCTGGCTCCCCCGGCCGGTGAATGCCGGCTGAGGGGAGTGTCTCGCGATTAGGGTCGGGAAGAACGTCATTTACGGTGTTCTTCCCGACCCTATTGTTTTTTGGCGCTATTGCTGTTTTCGTGGGTGGTGGTTCGTTGTTGAACCGTTGTGGGAGTAAGAGACGACGAACCACCACCCACGAAAACAGCAATAGCGCCTTCGACATACAGTCGAAACCGGGTCAAGTGGGATAGATGCGTGATTTTTGGGCAGGCTATCGCTGGGAGCAGGGCCGGCCCCAGGATTGCTTGATGCGCAGCTGGCATTCAAGCTGGGGTGACTGCTCGCTCAGTGGCGGCGGCTGAACCTTCTCGACCGGGTATCCGGCACGAGGAAAGGGATCGGGTGCCTCGCCTTCGATGAGCGAGACCAGCTTACCGACTGCCCAGTAGCCCATCTCGTAATGCGGCAGTTCCACAGTGGAAAGCGGCGGATCCAGCGCTTCGGCCACAACCTGGTGATTGTCGACGCCAACCACCGCGATATCTTTGCCGATAATCAGCCCGCGACGGGTGGCCTCGGTGTAGATGGCCCAAGCGCGGGTGTCGTTGAAGCAGAAGAATCCGTCGACATCCGGGTGCTTGTCGAAGAACGCGGGCATGCGGGCGGCGTCTTGCGCGCCCTCAATCATGCGGCCGGCAAACGGCGTGGTGGCCACTTCGTCGCTGAGGAATCCGATGGTGCGGGTACTGCTGGTGCGCAGCCCGCTGGCCAGACGGTTGGTCAGATAACCGAGTTCGGCGGCGATGTCGCGGACTCGCTCGGCGACATCGGGGCTGACGCGGCCGATATCGCGGTTGTTGAGCACCAGAGAGACGGTGGAGATGGAAACGCCGGCGCGATTGGCGATTTGCTTCATCGTGACCACGGTTCTACCTCCTTGCTGGCTTCATTGGCTGGTTGTGGTTGGTTGTTGTGAAGTTATCCTTCATTGGATCGTTGTGTTAACCACGTTAAAAAGTCAAACGTTTGACGTCAATCGATTTACGTATTGGAGTGTCGGGCGGAATATCGACATTTTACGCCGTGTCCACCGTTAGTCAACAGTTTGACTTGGTGTTGACTTTCAGGATTCGGCTTGCGGAGCGGCCGAGGGTTTCCGTTTGTGGATGCCGCGTTCCGTGTGAACCTCGTTATTCTGGATGTGTTGTCAACGTGTTGAATGGCTGATAATAGGTGCTATGGGCACATTTGGTTTAGGTCATGACGTGGTTGACGTCGCCGCATTCGCCGAGCAGCTGTCTGAACCCGGCTCGCGCATGCGCTCGCTGTTTTCCGTTCGTGAGGTGCGTCAGGCGGCGGATCGCGCACGGCTGAAGAACGATGACGAGGCCGTGCATCTGTCCGCCAAGTGGGCAGGCAAGGAGGCGTTCCTCAAAGCGTGGTGCGATTATCTTGGCGATGCCCCCTATCCGTTCACGCTTGAT
>UMFM01026400.1_pt1 | contig 10784 bp, 10 predicted proteins | sample 1965011 | NCBI WGS metagenome assembly UMFM01 (sample SAMEA4836046, study PRJEB28245) | human gut metagenome | biome: gut microbiome; material: fecal sample | place: Denmark | collected 2008 | reverse complement strand
TTCATTGAAAATCAGCGGTTTATGGTATACAATGTTTCTAGATTGGGTGCTTTTGCGTATCCACAAACGGGCCCATTTTTTTCCACATGAACTGTGGATAGACTGCGGCCACAAAGATGCGGAACCGTTCCTATAGATTGATTAAATACAGGAGACTGAACGAATGTTAGAAACACTGAAAGAAAAATGGAATGAAATACTAAAATATTTAAAAGAAGAATACGACATCTCTGATGTCTCCTTTGACACCTGGCTTCTTCCGCTGGAGGTCTATGCTCTGGAGCAGCCGGGAAATATCGTAAAGATTATCGTTCCGGATGCCAATTTTCTCGGATATATTAAGAAGAAATACAGCACCATGCTGATGGTATCCATCGCAGAGGTCACCGGCATCAAGTGTGATTCCGTTCAGTTCCTTGTGGAGGAAGACATTGTTCCGGAACCTGCTGCCTCAAACCAGCTCATCCAGAACAACACGAATACGGTCAGTCCGGCTACCCTGCAGAATGCCAACTTAAACCCGAAGTACACCTTCGATACCTTTGTAGTCGGTGCCAATAACAATCTGGCCCACGCCGCATCCCTGGCTGTTGCCGAATCTCCGGGTGAGATTTACAACCCGCTTTTTATTTACGGAGGCGTAGGTCTGGGCAAGACGCACCTGATGCACTCCATCGCAAACTTCATCTTAAAGAACAACCCGAAGGCCAAGATTCTTTATGTGACCTCCGAGAAATTTACCAATGAGCTGATCGATGCGATCCGTAATAAAAACAACATTTCCACCACGGAATTCCGCGAAAAATACCGCAACAACGATGTGCTTTTAATCGATGATATCCAGTTCATCATCGGCAAGGAAAGTACCCAGGAAGAATTTTTCCATACGTTCAATGCGCTTCACGAAGCCAAAAAGCAGATCATCATTTCATCCGATAAACCGCCAAAAGAGATTGAAACCCTGGAAGAACGGCTGCGTTCCCGTTTCGAATGGGGTCTGACCGTAGACATCCAGTCTCCGGACTATGAAACCCGAATGGCAATCCTCCGCAAGAAAGAGGAAATGGAAGGTTACAATATAGATAATGAAGTAATCAAGTACATTGCCACCAACATCAAGTCCAATATTCGTGAGCTGGAAGGCGCACTCACCAAGATCGTTGCCCTTTCCAAGCTGGAGAAAAACCGTGAGATCGACATTGAACTGGCTGAAAAAGCACTGAAAGACATCATTGCGCCGGGCGACAAGCAGGAAGTAACCCCGGAATTCATCATCCAGATCGTTGCCGATCATTTTAACCTTACCCCGCTTGACATCATGTCCGCAAAGCGCAGCAAGGAAATTGTTTATCCACGCCAGATTGTCATGTATCTGTGCCGCACCATGACCGAAACCGGCCTGCAGAATATCGGCAAGGCACTGGGTGGCCGCGACCACACTACCATCCTGCATGGTATCAAGACCATCAGCGCAGACCTGGAGAAGAATCCGTCCCTCCAGAACACCATTGACATTCTGAAGAAAAAGATCAGTCCGCAGTAGTATTTAGTTGACATAAAACATGGAGCCGCCTGCTTTCCCACTTATTCACATTTTTCTGTGGAAAAGCAGTGGATTGCATGTGGGCAGCCTGTGAATGATTTTCAGGACAAATTTCCTCATTTTTTCACATGTGGATAACCTCCAGATATTCCAAATCATTCAGGAGAGTTTTCAACATCCTTATTCACGCCCGGAAATCCTTTTATTTTATGGGCTGAACAGACTTTTACACAAATCCACATCCCCTACTACGATTACGACGGAATTTTATTTTATATATCTTTAAAAAGACTCTGAACCGACAGAAAGGAAGTTATCAACATGAAGCTCGAATTCAAGAAAGACGCTCTCTTAAATGGAATCAACATTGTATCTAAGGCGATTCCGTCCAGAACAACCATGTCGATCCTCGAATGCATTCTCATTGATGCCGATGCCAGCGAGATCAAGCTGACTGGAAATGATATGGAGCTGGGAATTGAGACAAAAGTAGAAGGTTCCATTCTGGAACGCGGTAAAATTGCACTGGAAGCAAAGCTTTTTTACGAAATTATCAGAAAATTACCGGATGGCGAGACCCCGGTTGTCATTACTTCAGACAATCGTTTTAATACCATCATTGAATGTGAGAATGCAGTATTCAATATTCAGGGCCATGACGGCGAGGAATTTTCCTATCTTCCGTATATTGAACGTGACCAGCACATCAGTCTGACCCAGTTTACCTTAAAAGAGGCGATCCGTCAGACCATTTTTTCCATTTCCCCGAATGACAGCAATAAGATGATGGCAGGCGAACTTCTGGAAGTAAAAGATGATTTTCTCAAGGTGGTTTCCCTGGACGGACACAGGATCTCCATCCGCAACATTCAGTTAAAGGAACATTATGATAACCATAAGGTTATAGTACCAGGCAAAACTCTCTCCGAGATCAGCAAGATCCTGACCGGTGACAATGAGAAGGAAGTTCTTATTTATTTCAGCAAAAATCACATTTTATTTGAATTCGATGATACGGTTGTGGTTTCCCGCCTGATCGATGGGGAGTATTTCAAGATTGACCACATGCTTTCCAGTGACTATGAGACCCGCGTGAAGTTAAATAAGCGTGATTTCATGGATAACATTGATCGTGCCATGATCCTGATTCGTGACAGTGACAGAAAGCCTATCATCATGAATGTGGAAGATAACAATGTGAACATGAAGGTAAAGTCTGCGTTTGGTTCCATGAATGCCAATGTACCGGCCCATAAATCCGGCAAGGACATCATGATTGCGTTCAATCCGAAATTTTTGCTGGATGCGCTGCGTGTCATTGATGATGAGGACGTGGAGCTTTACATGATGAATCCGAAATCCCCGTGCTTCATCAAGGATGAAGAAGGAACCTACATCTATCTGATTCTGCCTGTAAACTTTATCAACGAAGCATAATACGGCGTTTAGAAAGGAAAATTATGGAAACCATTAAATTAAGAGACGAATATATCAAGCTGGGCCAGGCTTTAAAGGCAGCCGGTTTATGCGAATCCGGTGTCGATGCCAAGTATGCCATTGAGGACGGCCTGGTAAAGGTAAACGGAAACGTAGAGTATCAGCGCGGCAAAAAGCTCCGCGACGGAGATGAAGTAACCTTTCAGGGAGAAACCATCCGGATTACATTATGATCATAGAGTCCATTGAGCTTCAGAATTACCGGAATTACGACCAATTACATATGGAATTTTCTCCGGGCACCAATATCCTTTACGGGAACAATGCCCAGGGAAAGACGAACATCCTGGAGGCAGTCTATGTCTGCTGCACGACCAAGTCCCACCGCGGCAGCAAAGACCGGGAGATGATCCGTTTTCAGAACGACGAATCCCACATCAAGCTGACGGTGCGAAAACGCGATGTTCCCTACCGCATCGACATGCATTTAAAGAAAAACAAAGCCAAGGGCGTTGCCATCAATGGCATTCCCATCCGCAGGGCCAGTGAGCTGTTTGGCATTGTGAATGTAGTGTTCTTTTCGCCGGAGGATTTAAACCTGATTAAAAATGGTCCGGCGGAACGGCGCAAATTCATTGATCTGGAACTGTGTCAGTTAAATAAGCTTTACGTTCACTCGCTGGTGTCTTACAACCGGGTCCTGCTGCAGCGCAACAAGCTGCTTAAAGAGATCTTCTTCCATCCGGAATACGAGGAAACACTGGATGTGTGGGATATGCAGCTGGTACAGTACGGGAAAGAAGTCATCCGGTTCCGGGAGGAATTTATCGGACAGCTCAATGAGATCATCTGCGAGATCCACCGGAAGTTGTCCGGCGGTAAAGAAACCTTAAAGATTGTATACGATCCAAATTCCGGCGCAGAAGAACTGGAGGCAGGACTTGCGAGAAGCCGCAGCCAGGATGTGAAACAGAAAACGACGCTTGTGGGCCCGCACCGGGATGACATTGGATTTTATATCGATGACATTGATATCCGGAAATTTGGTTCCCAGGGGCAGCAGCGTACCGCGGCGCTTTCCTTAAAGCTTGCGGAGATTGAGCTGGTAAAGAAACTGGTGCGTGATTACCCCATCCTGCTTTTGGATGATGTGCTCTCAGAGCTGGACGGGGAACGGCAGAACCATCTGTTATCTGCCATCGACCACATCCAGACCATGATCACCTGTACAGGACTGGAAGATTTTGTAAACAACCGTTTTCAGATGGATAAGCTGTTCCGCGTTGTGAACGGAACGGTGACCAGCGAAAACTGACGATATACTTTTATTTTTTGACTAGGAGGAAATAACATGAGTGCAGAATACGGAGCAGACCAGATTCAGATTCTGGAAGGGCTGGAGGCAGTCCGGAAGAGACCTGGTATGTACATTGGCAGCACTTCGTCCAGGGGCCTGCATCACCTGGTTTATGAGATTGTAGATAATGCAGTAGATGAAGCCCTGGCTGGCTACTGTGACCGGATTGACGTCACCATCCATGAGGACAATTCCATCACAGTACTGGATGATGGACGCGGCATTCCGGTCGGCATTCAGAAAAAAGCCGGAATTCCGGCGGTGGAGGTTGTCTTTACCATCTTGCACGCCGGCGGTAAGTTTGGCGGTGGAGGATACAAGGTATCCGGCGGCCTGCACGGGGTAGGCGCATCTGTTGTAAATGCGCTTTCTACCTGGCTGGAGGTGCGTGTTTACCAGGATGGCAAGATTTACCAGCAGCGCTATGAGCGTGGGAAAGTCATGTATCCGTTAAAAGTAGTCGGTGAATGTCCGGCAGATAAACACGGAACCGAGGTTCATTTTCTTCCGGATCCGGAAATTTTTGAGGAGACTGTATACGATTTTGAGGTCCTGCGCATCCGTCTTCAGGAGACCGCATTCTTAACCAAGGCGTTAAAAATTACCCTGCGGGATGAGCGTGAGGAGAAAAAAGAAAAAGTATTCCATTATGAGGGCGGCATTCAGGAGTTTGTCACCTACTTAAACAAAGGCAAGGCAGCGCTTTACAACAATGTCATTTACTGTGAGGGAACCCGGGACGGCGTGTTCGTTGAGGTTGCCATGCAGCACAATGATTCTTATACTGAGAATATTTATACCTTCGTGAACAATGTCAATACACCAGAGGGTGGTACCCATCTGGCAGGCCTGAAAAATGCCCTGACAAAGACGATCAACGATTACGCCCGCAAGAATAAGCTCTTAAAGGACAGTGAGCCGAACTTAAGCGGTGAGGATATCCGCGAGGGCTTAACCGCTATTGTCAGCATCAAGATTGAAGAGCCGCAGTTTGAGGGACAGACCAAGCAGAAATTAGGAAACAGTGAGGCAATGGGAGCGGTAAACAGCATCGTCAGTGAGCAGCTTACCTATTTCCTGGAGCAGAATCCGGCAGCAGCCAAGACCATCTGTGAGAAATCTGTTCTGGCGCAGCGCGCCCGCGCGGCTGCAAGAAAGGCCCGTGATTTAACCAGAAGAAAGACGGCCTTAGAGGGTATGGCACTTCCGGGCAAACTGGCAGACTGCTCCAACAAAGATCCGGAAAAATGCGAGATTTTTATTGTAGAGGGAGATTCTGCAGGCGGTTCTGCAAAGACGGCCCGCTCCAGAGATACCCAGGCAATCCTGCCGCTTCGCGGTAAGATCTTAAACGTAGAGAAGGCAAGACTGGATAAAATCTATGCCAACGCCGAGATTAAAGCCATGATCACTGCGTTCGGTACCGGAATCCATGACGATTTCGATATCTCCAAGCTCCGTTATCATAAGATCATCATCATGACCGATGCGGATGTAGACGGCGCGCATATCAGTACCCTGATGCTGACCTTCTTATACCGCTTCATGCCGGAGCTGATCAAGCAGGGGCACGTATATCTGGCACAGCCGCCGTTATACAAGCTGGAGAAGAACAAGAAGATCTGGTATGCCTACAGTGATGAAGAACTGGCCCAGATCATCAAGGAAGTCGGCCGTGACAATAACAATAAGATCCAGCGCTACAAAGGTCTGGGTGAGATGGACGCGGAGCAGCTCTGGGAGACCACCATGGATCCGGAGCGCCGTATCCTTCTGCGTGTGAATATGGATGACGATGTGGCATCCGAACTGGATCTGACATTTACTACCCTGATGGGGGATCAGGTTGAGCCGCGTCGCGAATTTATTGAGGCTAACGCGAAATACGTACAGAACCTGGATATCTGATGCAGCATGATGAAATGCGGCAGGAAAGCGTGACAGCGTACGCTTTCTGATGGAATGAGACAACAAGGAGAACAATATGGAACCAAATATTTTTGATAAAGTTCATGATATAGACTTAAAATCCACCATGGAGAAGTCTTATATCGATTATGCCATGAGCGTTATCGCTGCACGGGCCCTGCTGGATGTGCGGGACGGTTTAAAGCCGGTTCAGCGCCGTGTACTTTACTCAATGATCGAGTTGAACAACGGGCCGGATAAGCCACACAGAAAATGCGCGCGTATCGTCGGCGATACCATGGGTAAATATCACCCGCACGGTGACAGCTCTATCTATGGAGCTCTTGTAAATATGGCGCAGGAGTGGTCTACCCGTTACCCGCTGGTAGATGGTCATGGAAACTTTGGTTCCGTGGACGGTGACGGCGCTGCAGCCATGCGATATACTGAGGCACGTTTAAGCAAGATTTCCATGGAGATGCTGGCTGATATCGGAAAAGATACCGTAGATTTTGTACCAAACTTTGATGAGACTGAGAAAGAGCCGGTTGTTCTTCCGTCCAGATATCCGAATCTTCTGGTAAACGGTACCACCGGTATTGCAGTCGGCATGGCCACCAATATTCCGCCGCACAATCTGCGGGAGGTGATTAGCGCTGTAGTCAGGCTGATCGATAACCGCATTAAGGAAGACCGTGATACCACTCTGGAAGAGATTCTGGAAATCGTAAAAGGACCGGATTTCCCGACAGGCGCTACCATTCTTGGTAAAGCCGGTATTGAGGAAGCATACCGCACCGGCCGCGGCAAGATCCGTGTACGTGCAGTATCTGACATTGAGACCCTGCCAAATGGCAAGAGCCGCATTGTGGTAACAGAGCTTCCGTATCTGGTAAATAAAGCAAGGCTGATCGAGAAAATCGCAGAGCTGGTAAAAGAGAAACGTGTGGACGGAATCACCGATCTGCGTGATGAGTCTGACCGCCAGGGTATGCGCATTGTCATTGAGCTGCGCCGTGACGTGAATGCCAATGTCATCTTAAACCAGTTATTAAAGCACACCCAGCTTCAGGACACCTTTGGTGTTATCATGCTGGCACTGGTGAATAATGAGCCGAAGGTCTTAAATCTTCTGGAGATGCTCAATTACTACTTAAAGCATCAGGAAGATGTAGTGACCCGCCGGACCAAATACGATTTAAATAAGGCAGAGGAGCGTGCCCATATCTTACAGGGCTTGCTGATCGCGTTAGACCATATTGATGAGGTTATCCGCATCATCCGCGGTTCCGAGAACGTCCAGATTGCAAAGCAGCAGTTGATGGAGCGATTCGGCTTAAGCGATGTCCAGTCCCAGGCTATCGTAGACATGCGTCTGCGTGCTCTGACCGGTCTGGAGCGCGAGAAGCTGGAAAATGAATACAAAGAGTTAATGGCGAAGATCGAGGAGTTAAAAGCCATCCTTGCAGATGAGAAAAAGCTGCTTGGTGTGATCCGTGAAGAGATCCTTGTTATTTCTGATAAGTACGGTGATGACCGTAAGACTGCTATTGGTTTCGATGAGTTTGATATGTCCATGGAGGATCTGATCCCGAATGAGAATACCATTGTGGCTATGACCAAGCTTGGTTACATCAAGCGCATGAGCGTGGATAACTTCAAGAACCAGAACCGCGGTGGCAAGGGCATCAAGGGCATGCAGACCATTGATGAGGATTACATTGAGGATCTGCTGTTAACCAAGACCCATAACTACATCATGTTCTTTACCAACAAGGGCCGTGTCTACCGTCTGAAGGCATACGCAATCCCGGAGGGCAGCCGTACGGCGCGCGGAACGGCCATCATCAATCTTCTGCAGCTTCAGCCGGAGGAGAAGATTACAGCCGTGATCCCGGTGAAGGAATATCATGAGACGGATTATCTGTTTATGGCTACCCGCGGCGGCATGGTCAAGAAGACTCCGGTGAAGGAGTATGAGAACGTCCGCAAGAATGGACTGCAGGCCATTGTTCTGAAGGAAAATGATGAGCTGATCGAGGTAAAGGCAACGGATAACACCAAAGATATCTTCCTGGTAACGAAGAAAGGCCAGTGCATCCGGTTCCATGAGACCGATGTACGTGTGACTGGCCGTGTATCCATGGGTGTGATTGGCATGAAGTTAAATGATGGCGATGAGGTTGTCGGCATGCAGATGGATACCCAGGGCGAAAAGCTTTTGATTGTATCGGAAAATGGCATGGGCAAGCGCACCCCGATTGAGGAGTTTACGGCCCAGAACCGTGGTGGTAAGGGTGTTCTCTGCTATAAGATCACCGAGAAGACCGGTGATATCGTAGGAGCAAAGCTGGTACACGATGATCATGACATCATGATGATTACCAATGAAGGCGTTGTGATCCGTATTTCCGTGGAAGATATTTCTGTGATCGGAAGAAATACCTCCGGTGTGAAGCTGATGAACATTGATCCGGATTCCAATATCCGCGTAGCAAGCATTGCAAAGGTACGCGATGACGGAGAAAAGTCCGAGGGAGACGGCATTGAAGAGTTGGAGCTTTCTGAGGAGCATCCGGAAGAAAAAAAGTAACAAAATGAGCAGTGATTCATAAAGAAAACGAAGAGGATATACTGCCAGTGGTTTTAGGCGGCTGGCAGCATGTCCTCTTTCTGCGTTATTTAGAAAAAAAGAAAAGCCGGCGAAAAGGAACGGTCAGAAAAACATGTTGAGAACAGTAAATGTAAAAGAAATTACGGCTGCGATTAAGGAAATGTGCATCGAGGCGAATCAGTTTCTTTCAGAAGATATGGCAGCGCGCATGAAGAAAGCGGTTGACGAAGAGGAAGCTCCTCTTGGAAAACAAATCTTAACCCAGCTTCAGGAGAATCTGAAAATCGCAGGGGAGGATATGATCCCGATCTGTCAGGATACCGGTATGGCAGTGGTCTTTATCAAAGTTGGCCAGGAAGTTCATTTTGAGGGCGGCAGCCTGACGGATGCAATCAATTAGGGGGTTCATGATGGTTATGTGGACGGCTTTTTAAGAAAGTCCGTAGTAAAAGATCCAATCCTCAGGGAAAACACAAAGGATAATACACCGGCTATTATTCATTATGAGATTACAGAGGGAGATCAGGTAGATATTACTCTGGCGCCAAAGGGCTTTGGAAGTGAAAATATGAGCGGCGTTTTCATGCTGAAGCCGGCAGACGGCATTGAGGGGGTAAAGAATGTCATTCTGACAGCTGTAAAAGACGCTGGACCAAATGCCTGCCCGCCTATGGTAGTGGGTGTCGGTATTGGCGGTACCTTTGAGAAGTGTGCCATCATGGCAAAGCATGCCCTTACCAGAAACTTAAATGAGCATTCGGATATTCCGTATGTAGCAGATCTGGAAAAAGAAATGCTGGAGTGTATCAATGGCCTTGGAATCGGACCGGGCGGACTGGGTGGCCGTGTGACCGCGCTGTCGGTTAACGTGGAGACTTATCCTACCCATATTGCAGGTCTTCCGGTAGCCATCAATATCTGCTGTCATGTAAACCGTCACGCACACCGTGTATTATAGAAGGAGATTCCTATGGATAGAAAAATTCAGGTGCCGATCAGCAAAGAAGACGCAAAAAGTCTGAGAGCAGGAGACTATGTATATCTGACCGGAACCATTTACACTGCAAGAGATGCTGCTCATAAACGGATGCAGGGCAGCCGCTTCCCATTGAGATGGACCGCAATGTTATCTATTATATGGGACCGTCTCCGGCAAGAGAGGAAAGACCGATTGGTTCTGCAGGCCCGACCACCGCAAGCCGTATGGATAAATATGCTCCAAACCTGATTGATCTGGGCCTGGGGGCTATGGTTGGAAAGGGCAAACGCAGCCAGGCAGTGATTGATGCTATAGTGAGAAATGGCTGTGTGTATTTTGATGCAGTAGGCGGGGCTGGTGCGCTGCTTTCCAAACGCATTCTTTCTTCTGAGATTGTTGCCTACGATGATCTTGGAACAGAGGCAATCCGCAGACTTGAGGTAGAGGATTTTCCGGTCATTGTTGTGATTGATTCTGAGGGCAATAATCTCTATGAAACAGCAATTCAGGAGTATGCGGAAAAAAATTAAAAATGTGGTTGACAAAGTAATGTCTGTACTATATAATAGGCTATGCGTCTGAAAGCGCAAGTGGACAGCGCAAAATCATATGGAATTATGAAATTCGGAGAAATACTCAAGAGGCCGAAGAGGCGCCCCTGCTAAGGGTGTAGGTCGGGCAACCGGCGCGAGGGTTCAAATCCCTCTTTCTCCGCTCAATTCCAGATGATTCTTTTTTTCTCTTTAAGACAAATGTCTGAAAAGAAAAATAAAAAAGTTGTTGACAAACGCGTGAATATCTGGTAAGATATAACACGCTGCTGAAAACAGCAAAACGAATCTGAAAAGATTCAAAAAGAAAATGAAAAAAGCTGTTGACAAAGCGAAAACGATGTGATAAAATATTGAACGTTGCCGCTGAGAACAGCAACAACATGAACCTTGAA
>UMFM01037669.1_pt1 | contig 10804 bp, 10 predicted proteins | sample 1965011 | NCBI WGS metagenome assembly UMFM01 (sample SAMEA4836046, study PRJEB28245) | human gut metagenome | biome: gut microbiome; material: fecal sample | place: Denmark | collected 2008 | reverse complement strand
GGCAGCGGCCAGCATCGACCTGAAAGCCCATGAGCCGGGCCTGCTGGAATTTTGCAGAGCCCACGGCTGGCCGGTGCAGTTCTATTCTGCCGCACAGCTGCAGAACGCCCCCGGGCAGTTCACACCTTCGGCCTTTGTCCGGAGCGTGACCGGTGTGGACAATGTCTGCGAGCGGGCGGCGGTGCTGGCGGCAGGCGGCACGATCAGTCTTCCCAAACAGGCGGGCAACGGCGTGACCTTTGCGCTGGCGCTTCGTCCCTTTGCCCCGGATTGGAGGTGGCAGGATGCCTAATGTTGTTTTTGTTGTCGGGCTTGGGCCCGGGGATCCCCGGTTTCTGACCGCACAGGCGCAGAGCGCCTTAACGCAAGCCGAGGTGCTGTGCGGCTATACGGTCTATCTGGATCTGGTGCGCCCCTACTTCCCGGACAAGCTCTATTATTCCACCGGCATGACCAAGGAGATCGACCGCTGCCGCTGGGCGCTGGAAACGGCCCGGAGCGGCAGGGCGGTGGCGCTGGTCTGCTCAGGAGATGCCGGGGTCTACGGCATGGCAAGCCCTCTGCTGGAACTGGCCGAGCACTTCCCGGACGTGACGGTGGAGGTGGTGCCCGGCCTGACCGCCGCCTTGAGCGGCGGTGCGGTGCTGGGTGCCCCGCTGGCCCACGATTTCTGTGTGCTCTCCCTCTCTGACCGGCTTACGCCGTGGGAGGTCATTGAGCGGCGGTTGGCGGCAGCAGCCATGGGGGATTTCTGCATCGTGCTGTACAACCCCTCCTCCAAGGGGCGGCCGGACTATCTGGCGCGGGCGGTGCGCATCCTGCTGGCAAACGGCAAAGCACCCGGAACGGTCTGCGGCATTGTGCGGAACATTGGCCGGGAGGGGCAGGAAAGCCGCGTTCTGACGCTGGCTGCGCTGGAAACCACCCCGGTGGATATGTTCACCACCGTGTTTGTCGGCAACGCCCAGACCCGCCAGCTGAGCGGGCGGATGGTCACGCCGCGGGGGTACCGCGCATGAGGGCCGTGGTATTCAGCGGCACCACCGAAGGCCGTGTGTTTTCAAAGCAGCTGGCCGCACTGGGGGCCGAGGTACTGGTCAGCGTGGCCACCCCGCTGGGGGCCGAGGAACAGGGCGAAAGGTCCGGCATCACCGTCCACTGCGGGCGGCTGACCCCGGAGGAGATGACCGCCCTGCTGCAGGGGGCTGACCTTTGCGTGGATGCGACCCATCCCTATGCCGTGGAGGCCACCCGGAACATCCGGGCAGCCTGCAAAACAGCGGGCACGGAGTACCGCCGCCTGCTCCGGCCCGAAAGCCCGCTGCCTGCCGGGAGCATGGTGTTTGCCTCTGCGGCCCATGCGGCGGGATTTCTGGCCCGGACGCAGGGAAATGTTCTGCTTGCCACCGGGGCCAAGGAGCTTTCTGCCTTTGCTGTGCTGGAACCGGCACGGCTCTTTCCCCGTGTCCTGCCCACCCGGGAGGGCATTGCCGCCTGCGAGGGGGCAGATATTCCCCATAAGAACATCATCGCCATGCAGGGGCCGTTCTCCTATGCGTTGAACCGGGCGCTGATGGAGCAGTTTGCCATCCGCTTCCTCGTTACCAAAGATGGCGGCGCGGCGGGCGGCTTTGAAGAAAAAGCCCGGGCAGCGCAGGACACCGGGGCACAGCTCATCGTCATCCGCCGCCCGGCCGAGCAGGGCGAAACGGCGGAACAGATCCTGACACATTGTAAGGAGATGCTGCAATGATCACACTCATCGGGATGGGGTCTGGCACGCCGGAAAGCCTGACCGCGCAGGGCCTTGCCGCCCTGCAGAACGCCGGACTGATCCTGGGGGCAAAGCGCCTGCTGGAACAGCTGCCGCAGGGCTGCACGGAACACCGGAAGGCCCTGTATCAGCCTGAGGATGTCCTTGCCGCGCTGGCGGCTGACCCGGAGGTGGATGCTGCCCTTGTGTACAGCGGCGACACCGGGTTTTATTCCGGTGCGGCCCAGCTGCTGCCGATGCTGCGGGCTTTTGGCATCTCCTGCCGGGTGCTGCCGGGGCTTTCCAGCGTTCAGCTGCTGGCCGCTGCGGTGGGCCGCTCCTGGCAGGAGTGGAAGCTGGTCTCGGCCCACGGCTGTGCCTGCGACCCGGTGGCCGAGTGCCTGACGGCCGGGGGAAAGCCTGTGTTTTTCCTGACCGGCGGGGCAGAAACGCCTGCCTCCCTCTGCGGCCGGCTGGCTGCTGCCGGGCTGGGCGATGCCCATGTGCTGGTGGGCGAAGAGCTGGGCCGGGCAGAGGAAAAGATCCTGTTCGGCACGGCGCAGGAATTTGCGCAAAAGCAGTTTGCAAGCCTGAGCGTTCTGCTTGTGGAGCATCTTCCTCAGCCGCCCCGGCGGGTGCCCGGCTTCCCGGATGAAGCCTTCCACAGGGGAGAGGTGCCCATGACCAAGCAGGAGGTGCGGGCGGCGGCGCTGGCCAAGCTGGCCGTGCAGCCTGCCGATACCCTGTGGGATGTGGGGGCGGGCACCGGCAGCGTGAGCGTGGAGCTGGCACTGGCTGCACCCCGGGGGCATGTGTATGCCGTGGAGTGTGACCCGGAGGCCTGCGGGCTCATCCGGCAGAACCGGGAAACGTTCCACGCCTGCAACCTGACACTGGTGGAGGGCCGCGCCCCCGCTGCGCTGGCTGACCTGCCCGCCCCGGATGCCGTGTTCATCGGCGGGACCAAGGGGGGCATGGAGGCTGTGGTGGACACGGTGCTTGCCCGGAATCCGAACGCCCGCATCTGCATCTCTGCCATTGCGCTGGAAACGCTGAGCGCCGCCGTGGCCGCACTGACTGCCCACGGCCTTGCTGCGGAGGTGGCGCAGATCGCGGTCAGCCGCACCCGGCCTGCGGGCAGGCTCCACCTGCTGATGGCCAATAACCCCATCTTCCTTATCACAGGAGAACGCAAATGATCCAATTTCTTGTGGCCGCGCCCTGTTCCGGCAGCGGCAAAACCACACTGACCTGCGCTCTGCTGGCGGCGCTCAAGCGGCGGGGGCAGGACCCCTGCTCCTTCAAGAGCGGGCCGGACTATATCGACCCCATGTTTCACCGGGCCGTGCTGGGGGTGGAGAGCCATAACCTCGACCTGTTTTTCTCCGCGCCGGAGACGGTGCGCGCGCTCTATGCACAGGCCGCCGCCGGGCACGGGGCAGCTGTGTGCGAGGGTGCCATGGGCTTTTACGATGGACTGGGCGGCGTGAGTGATACCGCCAGTGCCTGGCATCTGGCTGATACGCTGGGCCTGCCGGTGCTGCTGGTGGTCCAGCCCAGAGGGGCCAGCCTGACGCTGGCGGCCCAGATCAACGGGCTGAAGCAGTTCCGCACCCCCAGCCATCTGGCGGGCATCCTGCTCAATGACTGCGCCCCCCATTTGTATGCTCTGCTGGCTCCCATGCTGGAACGGGAGACCGGCCTGCCGGTGCTGGGCTATCTGCCCCACCTGCCGGATGCCGCCCTTGAGAGCCGCCACTTAGGGTTGAAAACTGCCGGGGAGATCGCGGACTTACAGCAGAAGATCAGCCGGATGGCCGATGCGCTGGTGGTGGATTGGGAAAAGCTTTTTGCCCTGACCGAAGGCGCAGCGCCTTTGGTGCATACCGATCGGCTCCCCCCTGCGGGAGAGCTGCCGCCCCAGGGAGCAGAGGAACAGCGCCCCCGCGTTCCCATTGCCGTTGCAAGGGATGCGGCGTTTTGCTTCACCTACGCCGAAACGCTGGAAGCACTGGAGCGGGCGGGGGCGGAGCTCTGCTGGTTCAGCCCCCTGCAGGACCCCGCCCTGCCGGAGCAGATCGGCGGGCTCTATCTGCCCGGCGGCTACCCGGAGCTGTATGCCGGGCAGTTGAGCGCGAACCGCTCCATGCTGGCCTCTGTGCGCCGGGCTGTGGAGCGCGGTCTGCCCACAGTGGCCGAGTGCGGGGGCTTTCTCTATCTGGGCCAGAGCCTGGAGGATGCCAACGGGGAACGCTGGCCCATGACAGGCGTTCTGCCGGGGCAGGGCTTCCGGGTGGGGCGGCTGGTGCGGTTTGGATACGCGGCATTGACTGCCCACGCCGACAGTATGCTGTTCCGCGCCGGGGAGCGTCTGCCCGTGCACGAGTTCCACCACTGGGATTCCACAGACAACGGCACCGGCTTTACCGCCGCAAAGCCCAACGGGAAGCAATGGGACTGCGGCTTTGCAAATGAGCATTTCTATGCGGGCTTCCCGCATTTGTATTGGGCGGGCACGGCCCTGCCCCGGCGGTTCGTGGATGCCGCCGCACACTATCATCAAGAGGAACAGGACCAATGACAGAGCTTGAACTGAAACAGCTTCTTTCCAAGATCACCCGGCCGGACGAGACCGCACGCACTGCCGCCCACGCTCACTGGGCCAGCCTGGCCAAGCCGCTGGGCGGGCTGGGCAGGCTGGAGACCATGCTGGAGGATGCCGCCGCCCTGACCGGTACGGCAGAGCTGGCGTTTTCCCGCCGGGCCGTGCTGGTGCTCTGCGCCGACAACGGCGTGGTGGCGCAGGGCGTGAGCCAGACAGACCAGAGCGTGACCCGGGCCGTGGCCGAGAACCTTGCCGCCCGGCGCACCAGTGTCTGCCAGATGGCAAAAACGGCCCGCTGTGAAGTGGTGCCTGTGGACCTTGGCATGGCCGGGGAGCCGGTGCCCGGGGTGCAGAACTGCCGCATTGCCGCCGGGACGGCGGATTTCACCACCGGCCCTGCCATGACCCGCCAGCAGGCGGTGGATGCCATTGCGGCGGGCATGGGGCTTGTCCGGGTGCAGAAGGCGGCGGGGGTGCAGCTGCTGGCCACGGGCGAGATGGGCATTGGCAACACCACCACCTCCAGCGCCGTGGCTGCTGTTCTGCTGGGTCAGCCCGTGGAGCGGATGACAGGCCGTGGTGCGGGCCTTTCCGACGCGGGGCTTGCCCGCAAGCTGGATGCCATCCGGCGGGGCATTGCGCGGAATCAGCCCGATGCCGCTGACCCTCTGGATGTGCTCTCCAAGCTGGGCGGGTTTGACATCGCCGGGCTGTGCGGTGTTTTTCTGGGCGGTGCACTGGAAGGCCTGCCCGTGCTGATGGATGGCTTCATCAGCGGGGTGGCGGCGCTGTGCGCTGTGCGGCTCTGCCCCGCCGCGGAAAAGGCCGTGTTTGCCAGCCACTGCTCCACCGAACCGGCAGCAAGGCTGGTGCTGGAAGCGCTGGGCAAAGTGCCCCTGCTCACCGCCGGGCTCCATCTTGGCGAGGGCACCGGAGCGGTGGCAAGCATCCCGCTGTGGGATATGGCACTGGCCGTTTACCGCGATTGCTATTCCTTCACGGAGGGCGGCATCACGCCGTACACCCCCCAATGCTGACGCTGGTATTGGGCGGTGCCGCCAGCGGCAAGAGCGGGTATGCCGAGAGCCTGGTGTTGAAAACCGCGCTTCCGCGCTATTACATCGCCACCATGCAGGTGTGGGATGCGGAGTGTGCCGCCCGGGTGGAAAAGCACCGGAAGATGCGGGCAGCAAAGCAGTTTGAGACCGTGGAGTGCCCTTTGCATCTGGAGAACATCCATCTGCCTGCCCGGGGAACTGCGCTGTTGGAGGATCTGGGCAACCTGACCGCCAACGAGCTCTACGACCCCGCCGGGGCGGGAGAAAATGCCGCTTCGGCCATTTTGGAAGGACTGGACCAATTGGCCGGACAATGCGCGCACCTCATCGTGGTCTCCAACGAGGTGTTCAGCGGCGGTGCCGACTACGCAGGTGACACCGGGCGCTACCTGAAAGCGCTGGCGCAGGTGAACAATGCCCTTGCCGCCCGGGCCGACCATGTGGTGCGGGTGGTGTGCGGCATCCCGGTCTATTATAAAGGAGTGGAAAAATGATTGGATTGCAGACCATTGCAGTGGCCTTTGCCATGTTTTCGGCCCTGCCGGTGCCGCAGTTCGCGTGGAACCAGAAAAACATGCGGTATGCCATGTGCGCCTTCCCGCTCATCGGGGTGGTCATTGGCGGGCTGTGGTGCCTGTGCGGCGCTCTGCCCCTGCCGATGCCCGCAAAAGCGGCGGGGTTCTGCCTGATCCCGGTCTGGGTCACGGGCGGCATCCACCTGGATGGCTATGCCGATACCTGTGATGCCCTTTCCAGCTATGGCGACCGGGAAAAGAAGCTGGAGATCCTCAAAGATCCCCACTGCGGTGCCTTTGCGGTGATCCGGCTGTGCAGTTATTTTGCGGCCTACCTTGCCCTTTGCGCCTGCGTGGACTTTACGCCCCGGGTGGGCCTGTGCTGGACACTGGCCCTTGTGCTGGAACGGGCCCTCTCGGGCCTGGCCGTGGCATCGTTCCCGATGGCAAAGAACACCGGCCTTGCCCACACCTTTGCCACGGCGGCGGATCGAACTACTGTCCGCCGGGTGCTGATGGTGCTGGCCGCTCTGCTCAGCGCCGCCCTGCTGGCACTGGGCGGCTGGGAGCTGGTGCTGGCGGCGTTGCTGGTGTTTGCACGCTATCATGTTGTTTCGGACAAGCAGTTTGGCGGCATCACCGGCGATCTGGCCGGGTGGTTTTTGCAGAAAGCCGAGCTGTGGATGCTGGCGGCGCTGTGTGCCTGCCAGTGGGGAGGACTGTTATGATCTTTATCACCGGGCCGCTGTACAGCGGCAAGCGCACCTTTGCCCAGCGCCTGCCCGGCACCCGCATTGCGGAGGTGCAGGCCCTGGCCGCAGAGGCTGAGGATCTGGAAAAGCTTGCGGAGGAGCTCTCCGCTTATGATATCGTGATGGCCACCGAGGTGGGCGGCGGCGTGGTGCCCATGGACGCAGGGGAGCGTGCCGCCCGGGAAGCCGCCGGACGGCTGGCCTGCCTGCTGGCGGCCCGGGCCGGGTGCGTGGTGCAGATGTTCTGCGGCATCCCCACAGTATTGAAAGGAGAACTGCCCCCATGCTGATCTATCTTCTGCGCCATGGCCTGACGGCCTACAATGCGGAAAAGCGCTATCAGGGCCAGCGGGATATCCCCCTGAGCCCTGCGGGCCGCGCCCAGCTGCGGCAGGCTGACCTCCGGCCGGAAACGGTTTATATCACCCCGCTCTGCCGCACCCGGCAGACCGCTGAGGTGCTCTTCCCGGGTGCAAGGCTCGTGGAGGTGAAAGACCTGCAGGAGATGTGCTTCGGCAGCTTTGAGGGCCGCAATTTCATTGAGATGGAGCACGACCCGGACTATCTGGCCTGGGTGAACGCCAACTGCGAAAGCCCCTGCCCGGACGGCGAGACCAAGGCTGTCTTTTCGGAGCGGGTGTGCAGGGCCTTTGCCGCACTGGTGGACAGGGCCCTTGCAGAGGGGGAAGAGACACTGGTCATTCTGGCCCACGGCGGCACCCAGATGGCTGCTATGGAGCGCTACGCCCTGCCCCATGCGGATTATTACCACTGGTGCGCCCCCAACGCGGGCGGCTACGTTCTGGATGCAGGAGATTGGGCGGAGCAGCGGGTGCTGCACCTGCTGAAAACTGTGCAGTACACAAAGGAGGATGCCCGATGATCGAATACGCAGTACTTGGCGGTTTTGTGCTGGACTGCCTCTTCGGCGACCCGGCCTGGCTGCCCCACCCGGTGGTGTACATGGGCAAGGCCATCTCGGCGCTGGAAAAGCGCCTGCGGGCCCGCCTGCCCAAAACGCCTCAGGGGGAACTGCTGGGCGGGGCCATTGTGGCCTTCTGCCTGCCGGTGGGCACCTTTCTGCTGACGAGCCTTGTCTGCCTGGGGGCTGCCCACATCAGCCCGTGGCTGGGGCTGGCCGTCCAGATGTTCTGGTGCGGGCAGGCACTGGCCGCAAAGGGGCTGGCGCAGGAGAGCACCAATGTTTACCGGGAACTGGTCAAGCCCGACCTGCCTGCCGCCCGCAGGGCGGTCAGCCGCATCGTGGGGCGGGACACCCAGGACCTGACGCTGGAGGGGGTGACCAGGGCCGCTGTGGAGACGGTGGCCGAAAACGCCAGCGACGGCGTGATCGCGCCCCTGCTCTATATGCTCATCGGCGGGGCACCGCTGGCCCTGACCTACAAGGCCATCAACACGATGGACAGTATGCTGGGCTACAAAAACGAAAAATACCTCTACTTTGGCCGCATCCCGGCCAAGCTGGACGATGCGGCAAATTACCTTCCCAGCCGCCTTGCCGCTCTGCTGTGGGTGGCTGCCGCGGCCTTTACCCGCAATGACGCAAAAGGGGCGTGGAAGATCTGGCGGCGGGACCGCCGGAACCATGCCAGCCCCAACAGCGCCCAGACCGAGAGCGCCTGCGCCGGTGCGCTGGGGGTGCAGTTGGCCGGGCCCGCCTATTACTTTGGCGAATACTACGCCAAGCCCACCATCGGCGATCCGCTGCGTCCCATTGAACCGGAGGATATCCTGCGTGCCAACCGGATGATGTACGTGGCAAGCGCCCTTGCACTGGCGTGGGGCGTGGCAATACGGGCTTTTTTGTAACGACCTCGCCCTCTCAGTCATGCCTTGCATGACAGCTCCCCCAAAGGGGGAGCCAAGAGCTGGGATCCAGAACCATCCAGGAAAAGGAGAACGAACATGCAACTAGTACATGGCGGCGATTGGGCCGGTTACCGGGCCGAGTTCGGGCGGGACCCGCTGGATTTTTCGGCCAACGTCAGCCCGCTGGGCTTGCCGGAAGGGGTGGCCCGGGCCATCACGGCGGCATTGCCCACGGCCGACCGCTACCCCGACCCCCTGTGCCGGGAGCTGCGGGCAAAGCTGGCGCTCCATGAGGGCGTGCCGGCGGAGCAGATCCTCTGCGGCAATGGGGCGGCAGACCTTATTTTCCGGCTGGTCTGGGCCCAAAAGCCCCGCCGGGCGCTGGTCACCGCACCCACCTTTGCGGAGTATGCCACTGCATTGGAAAGTGTCGGCTGCACGGTAGAACGCTTCTTTTTGCGGAAGCAGGAGGACTTTGCGGTTACGGATGCGTTCTGTGCGGCCATCCGCCCAGGGGTGGACATGGTGTTCCTCTGCCAGCCCAACAACCCCACCGGCCAGCTGACGGCCCTGCCGCTGATGGAGCAGCTCCTCCGCCGCTGTGCGGCGTGCGGCACCCTGCTGGTGGTGGACGAATGCTTCCTTGATTTCCTGCCCGACCATGCCCTGCACACGGCAAAAGGCCTGCTGGGGGAGAGGAATCTGGTCATCCTGAAAGCCTTCACCAAGCTTTACGGCATGGCGGGCGTGCGGCTGGGCTATGCCCTGAGTGCCGACACAGCGCTGCTGGAACAGATGCAGGCCTGCGGCCAGCCCTGGGGCGTGTCCAGTCTGGCGCAGGCGGCGGGCCTTGCCGCGCTGGAGGAGACGGCGTATGTGGAAAAGGTCCGGACCCTCATTGCCGAACAGCGGCCCCGCCTGACGGCTGGGCTGCGGGCGCTGGGCCTGCGGGTGCTGGACGGCAGGGCAAATTACCTGCTGTTTCAGGCCCCGGAGACGCTGGGAGAAGCCTTGCGGCAAAGGGGCGCTGTGCTGCGCAGCTGTGCGAACTACCCCGGGCTGGGCCCCGGCTGGTACCGCACCGCCGTGCGCACCGGGCCTGAAAACGAACAGCTTTTGAAACTTCTTGCGGAGGTGCTGGAATGAGCAAGGCAAAGTGCATCATGGTGCAGGGAACCATGAGCGGTGCAGGCAAAAGCCTGCTGTGCGCCGCCCTCTGCCGCATTTTTGCGCAGGATGGTTACCGCGTGGCTCCCTTCAAGAGCCAGAACATGGCGCTGAACAGCTTTGTCACCCGGGATGGGCTGGAAATGGGCCGGGCACAGGTGGTGCAGGCGCAGGCCGCAGGCATCGAGCCGGATGTGCGGATGAACCCCATCCTGCTCAAGCCCAGCAGTGACGTGGGCAGTCAGGTCATCGTGAACGGCGAGGTGCGGGGCCAGATGCCCGCCGCCGCCTACTTCAAAATGAAAAGAGCGCTCATCCCGGAGATCCTCTCGGCCTACAACAGTCTGGCCGAAACCGTGGACATCATTGTCATTGAGGGGGCCGGAAGCCCGGCGGAGATCAACCTGAAGGCAGATGATATCGTCAACATGGGCCTTGCCCGGCTGGTGGATGCCCCCGTTCTGCTGGCGGGAGACATCGACCGGGGCGGTGTGTTCGCCCAGCTGTACGGCACGGTGGCGCTGCTGGAGCCGGAGGAGCGCGCCCGCATCAAGGGGCTGCTCATCAATAAATTCCGCGGCGATGTGGAGATCCTGCGCCCCGGCCTTGCTATGCTGGAAGAGAAAACGCAGCTGCCGGTGCTGGGGGTCGTGCCCTACCTGAAGGTGGACATTGAGGACGAGGATTCCCTTTCCACCCGGCTGGATGCGGGCAAAACGGTCCACCCGCTGGATGCAGCCATCCTCCGCCTGCCGCACATCTCCAACTTTACCGATTTCATGCCGCTGGAGCAGCACCCGCTGCTGGGCGTGCGGTATGTGCAGAATACCCGCCAGCTGGGCACACCGGATCTCATCATCCTGCCCGGCACCAAGAACACAGTGGATGACCTGCTCTGGCTGCGGCAGTCCGGGCTGGAAGCAGCCCTGTTGAAGCTGGCGGCCAGCGGCACGCCGGTGCTGGGGGTCTGCGGCGGGTATCAGATGCTGGGCGAGACGCTGGCCGACCCTGAGGGCACGGAGAGCGGTACGGTGCAGACCGTGCGGGGGCTGGGGCTGCTGCCCACCCGCACGGTCTTTACCGGCCAGAAGCACCGCACCCAGGACACTGCCGCCGTGACCGCC
>UMFM01041873.1_pt1 | contig 10818 bp, 6 predicted proteins | sample 1965011 | NCBI WGS metagenome assembly UMFM01 (sample SAMEA4836046, study PRJEB28245) | human gut metagenome | biome: gut microbiome; material: fecal sample | place: Denmark | collected 2008 | reverse complement strand
GACACGCAAAGCTCACCCGTTTTCCCTGCCGGGATATTTCCAGAGAACGCCGCCCGCACCACTTTTTCATGGAGTGCGATGCCGCTTCGCGCCGCAATGAGCGGGAGCACGACACGCTGAGCAATCATCATTGCAGCAAGCGGGTTCCCGGGAAGACCGATAACCGGGCGGCCATCAAGTTCCCCGGCAATGAAGGGACTCGCTCCCCCGCTGCATCGATCCGCCTCCTGTGAGTCCAGCAGCTTGCCGCCGGCCTCAAGAATAGCCCTGCGGGTGAGATCTTTCGAACCCCGGCCGGTTCCGCCGATCGTAATCAGGACGTCAGAGCGCACCGCAAGTCCAGTGAGTGCGGCCGCAATGGCCTCAGAATCGTCAGCTGCACTTCGCGCCCATACATCGCGGATACCGGCATCCAGAAGCAGTGAGCGCAGATAAGCTGCGTCGCTCGATACCCGGGTGGGTCCCTCCGCACGGCAGACGAAGTCGCGCAGTTCCGAAAATGATCAGAACGCGTCCATTTTTTGGACGCAAAAATCCCCCTGCACTAAGAAAATGCATTCAAAGTTTTTCTATGAACGAAATTGCGGCGGCTCTCGATATTCACCGGACGAACGAAAGGCACCGAACTGAATCGGCTCGACCAGACCCAAAACACCGCAGTCAGAGGTTCACGCCAGCGAACCCTGCCGAACAAGGTCTCCCGTACAGCATGCGGTGAGCGCATCTATTTCGAAATTTCCGGGCAAAATCAGCCCTGCCCTCCTGCTCTGGTCAAAAAGACGCAGCGCAGCAAAGGGAAGCCGCCTCGCGAAGATCAGATCCGCGAAGGGGGAAAGAGCTGTTGGATATAGGTGAACATGACGATCTGCTCCAACTTTGAATTGATTTTGGGTAGCAATCGTCAAATTGAAGATCGCTGCCCGCCGTATTGATCGTTGATAGTGTCGGCAGGCAGCGCAGAGAAAGTGTTTCTCTGTAGCGGCCTGACTAAATAATCAACAAAGGACTCGGGTGTTCGTCCACCGCTCGTCTCCTATAAAAATGATGCTGAAAGTTTAATCTTGCCTATTGAAAAGTCAAGCTTTGCATCACTCATAATGAATAAAAAAATCGATTTAACAAACCAATATGAATAAGAATTTATTGTCTACTGCAGAATTTCTAGGCAACTCAAATTTGTGAAAATTCGTTTCAGCCTTTGGGACAAACCCCAAGTATTTATTCAAAGGCCTCTCTTGCTTCAGGCACCAGCGAGAGCTTGGCCTTGAGCTCAGCGGCGGAATGGCATCCGAGTTTGCGCATCGAACCGGCCCGATGAAATTCAACGGTCCGCACAGCGATTTCAAGGCGTTCAGCAATTTGCCGGTTGGTGAGTCCCGAGACAGCAAGAAGCGCCGCCTGGCGCTCTCGGTCTGAGAGTGAGAGAAAGGCCGTGCGGGCCGCTTCAGTGAGCGCCGCCTGTCGAGCGGCTTCATCGGTGAGCGCGGCTTCGCGCGACGGCGTGCCGTCAAGCGTCTGCTCGGGCTCACAAGTCAGGGACTGAGCAATCGTCAGGGCCCGCTCAATCGCGGCCAGCAGTTTTTCCGTCCGCACGGGCTTAGAGAGAAAAGTGACGGCGCCGGCTTCAATGGCATCCACCGCCATGTCGACGTCGCCATGCGCTGAAAGAAAAATGCAGGGCAGCTTTGAACCGAGCTTTTTCATCCGGTCATGCAAAACAATGCCGGACATTTCCCCCATGCGAACGTCGAGAATCGCGCACCCGGGATCTTCCGGACGATCGTTAATGAGAAAGGACTCTGCACTCTCATAGTGGCGCACGATAAAGCCTTCGTTTTCAAGTACGTAGGCCAATGCATCGTGAATATTGGGATCGTCGTCGACAATGCGGATAATAGGAGCGGCGGTCATTTGCTGGGGTCCTTTGGATCCTTTGGAAGAGGCTGTGCCGGCTCTGCGGCCGGCTCGTGAGGCACGGAAATGGCATCATCCGTTTCGGCTCTGCCGGATTGTGATGTGCTGACAAGCGGCAGCGCCACGCGCACGGCGAGCCCGGTCAGGCGCGGATTGAGATCCGTTCGCCCAAAAGTGATGGCGCCGAAGCAGGCCTCAACGATCGACCGGACGATGGCAAGGCCGAGCCCCAGACCGTTAGATTTTTGACTTGATCCGGCCTGCGGCTGACTGGAACCCGCCTCAATGCGCACGAGATCTTCGTCGGAAAGGGGTTTGCCGCTGTCGGCCACCATGAATACCACGCTGCTGCCGATGACTTCAGCGGTAAAGGCGACCAAGGGTCCGGAGCCCACGAGAACATCCGAGGCCTTCGTGAGATTGACCGGTTTGGGCTTGCCGCTTGACTCGTCGGCGGCCCTGGCAGCCTGAGCGGCCTCGGCGGCATTCTTCAGTAAGTTGACGAAGACAAGCTCCAATTCGAAGGCGTTGGCAGAAATATGGGCGGCACTTTTAGGCACCAGTACCCAGAGCGGAAAGTCCCGCATGGATTGTCCGCGCCAGAGGCGCACGGCGCTCTGCATCACATCGGCGGCGGACAGAACGGATCGTTCAAGTCTGCGGCCTTTGGCATAGGCGCGCACACGCTCGACGATCTCGCTCGCTCGCTGTGTTTCGTCGGCAATCCTGTCAGCGATTTTGGCCATGCGGTCCGGACCGGCCGAACCTCGGCGAATTTGGCGGGCGAGTCCCTCCGCGTAAAGCGATGCCGATGTAAGGGGCTGACGCAGTTCGTGGGCAAAAATGCTTGAGATCTGCGTGAGCGATGCAGCACGCTGCATGGATGCCAGACGCGAGGCCTGCGCCATCTTCTGCTCCATCAATTTGCGAACGCGCTCACCCTGGCGGCGCGCAAGCACTTCTGCCCGCCAGCCATGGAAGAGCAGCCCGAGAATCAGAAGCGCAATGACAAGCATCCAGGTGAGATAGTCGTCAATCAGCTCATTGAGCATCGTCGCCCTGAGCTTCTCGGACGGTCCCACGCGAATCGCTTCAAGCAGCGCGTCAACGGACTTGTAGTTCGTCGGAATCGTCCAGCGGGCACCGCGCTCGGTGGGCGGCATCGACAGGAGCGCAAGCGTCGCGCGCCGTGCGGCCTCGGGCGAAATCAGCTCCGTTACGGCCATGGTGAAGCCCGGATAAAGGTCCGTGGAGTGCACACAGGCCACGTCCACATTGTCTCGTCGATCCAGAACGCGAAGCTCGCCGACGGCTTCGGGGTGGCGCTCAATAAACTGCTCGTACGCACAGAGCCGCAGGACGCCCGCATCCGCTTTTTCATCCAATACGAGCTTCACAATATCCGATATCGAACGAGCATCGCCCGTGAAAATCGTTTTCCCAAAAAACTCGTTGGGATTGATGCCGAACTTTGCGACTTCACCGAGCACAATTTGCCAGCCCGGGAAGGAAAGCGCGTTGCTCGCCGCAATCGTGCGCCCTTTCAAGTCGCCTAAGGTTTGAAATTCCCGATGATCCTCACGAACAATCACCGCTGATCCTTCATTGCGGTTGGGATCCGGGCCGCCCTTGGAAACCAGCGTGGCGAGCGGACGAAGGCCAAAGGTTGAAAGCCGTGTGACAGCGCCAGAAGTGCCGAGAATGAACTCTGCTCCGCGGCTCAAAACAATACGGTCGAACTCTTCGAACGTACAGAAAATCAGTTTGATGCCGCGATTGGGAAAGAGCGGCGCCAGCGCAAGCTTCGTCGCTTCGGCAATAAGCAGATTGTCGCGCGGCAGTGCAAATGTAATGACCGCAATGCGTATCGGATCCGTCCCCGGCACAGGAATGACCCCCGCATCGGCAGGCACCTTCAAGTCGGCCGCAGAATGGTCCAGCGAAACGACGGCCCCGGTTCCCCTCTCTTCTGCTGGGATATCGGGTGGCGCCGCTACCGCCAGAACACAGCAGGCAAAGCGCAGCGCCCAGCGGCACCAAGCAGTGCTTTTTCGTTTTGCAAACCGAAAGCTGAGGCGGGTCATGTCGTTCTGAGCCAGCCGGTTCTATCGGCTTGAGAGCGTTTGTGGATACTTTTTTCGCATACGCGGGTTTACCCGCCTTTCTAGGAAGTTTATCCAACCTTTTCTGCCTTCCAATGGGCTTTCGGTCCTCTGGGGCATTTGAATTCATCCGTTTTGACCAGACTCAGTCTTCTAAGGGTTGACCCTTAGCAATCTTTGGATACGTTTTGAGTTTTGCTAATAACGCTTCTCGCGGTTCGGCAGGATTAGTATTCATTTATCAACGTTCGATATCGAACTATATCAATGCTCACAGCGGTGTTTCCAAGAAATGACCGCCCCCGTAGAAGGAATTTTGATCATGAAGAACATTCTGGTTGTATCCGGCCATCCCAATCCCTCGGCATCACTCGCCAACAAAACCATTCTGGAGAGCCTCAGAACAGCGTTTCCGCAGGCCCAATTCCGCGAACTCGCTTCACTCGTGAAAGACGGCCATTTTGACCCGGCCCCAGAACAGGATGCGCTCGTGAAAGCCGACGTCATCGTGCTTCAATTTCCGTTTAACTGGTACTCGGTGCCGGGGCTTCTGAAGACCTGGATTGACGAGGTGCTGCTTCACGGATTTGCCTATGGTTCAGGCGCGAAGCTTTCGGGCAAAACCGTGCTGCTTTCGATCACCGCCGGCGCTCCGGAGGCGGTCTACCAACGCGACGGCTTTACCGGCCACACGGTATTTGAGCTCCTCACGCCGCTCGCCGTCACCGCCAAAGCCTGCAGCATGATTTTTGCCGAACCTGTCGTTTCGTACGGCTACTCCGTTCCTGCCGCACAAAATGACAAAGAAAACTATCTAGCCAACGCCAGAAAGCATGCCCAAGCGCTTTCGGCACAGCTGAAGGCCCTCTGAGAGGGACGATAAGCATTTTTTTATGAATAAGCTGGATGGATGAGCTTATTCATTCGCCTATAAACAATGATGCTGAAGCCCCGGCAGGGTTTGCCTGCTGGGGCTTCAGTCGTTCTCAAATGCCTGAAAGAAAAATCAGCGCTTAGAACTTATGCACAATACCGGCGGCGACTTCAATGACCGTCGGGGCAAGGTCGAGACCGTTTTTCTGTCCCTTCACCGTCTGATACGAATAAGAAGCAACGCCGTAGAGCGAAGTACGTTTGCTGAGCGAATAGAGGTACCCCGCAGAGGTGTTCCAGCGCGTGATATCCACTTCACCGAAGACGGCGCCGCCTGCAGTCGACATATCCCAGCCGTTCACCGTGTCAATCGTGCCGTCCAGATAGGAAGTTGCCACCTTGAAGGTACCCCCTGCCGCCGGAATATCCGCGCCGATCGTGAGACCATAGCCCTCGACCTGGAAGCGTTCCGTTTTTGCCTGAGACAGCGCAAAATCTTTCGAGGAAATACTGTCGATGCTGTTCAAATCGGCATTGTCAAAATACTGTGCCCCGGCATAGAGTTTGACAACCTTGAAATCGTAATTGCCGCCCACCGTCACCGTCAGCGCATCATCGACCGGATTGCCCCAGCCTTGGCCGTTCCACTTTGTGGTTGAAAAGTTCGTTTGGTCAACAACGGCAGCCAGGTTAAGGGGGCCGTTGGCATAAGTTAGACCCATCGCGTAATAGCGGTCGACCGACGACTTCCCTTCCACGCCGTGCAGGCCTGCACCGTCGTAGTCATCCTTGGTGTCGGTATCAAACGAATACTGGGCGTAAACCTTAAAACCCGCAAAGGCCGGCGTTGCATAGGTGACCGTGTTGTCATAGCGGTCAAAACCGCTCATCACGGTGCTCGCGTTGGCCGCATACTGGCCCCAGGAGGTCCCGAAGGGCGACATGCTGCCGAGGAGGCCAAAGGTGCCGTTGCCGCTCGCAAGACTGCCCATCCGGCCGAAGGCAACGGTGCCGAATGCGCCCGACAGGTTCAGCTGGGCTTCACGGCCAAAGAGGCGGTTGTCCTGCGTGAAGCTCCCCGTGTCCGAAGAGAAACCGTTTTCGAGAACGAAGCCGATCTTAAGCCCATTGCCGAGGTCTTCCGTACCCTTGAGGCCAAATCGTGAACCAGCGGTCACGCCGGACTTCATCTGGAAGGTGTCAACCGTATCGACACCCTGCATATCAGCATCGGCATGCTGGAAAACCAAACCGGTATCAATCACGCCATAAAGGGTCACATCAGCAGCCAAGGCTGAACCAGCGAAAGCTCCAAGAACGGAGAGTGCAGCAAGTGTTTTTTTCATTTGAAAGGGTTTTATTCAAAAAGAACGGCGCTGCTGCCTAAAGGCAGCAAAGCGCTGCGTAATCCCTGCGCGAAGCTTCGTCAAATTCTGTCTGATGTTGCGAAAACAAAATCTTTTTCGATGTTTCATGCAACCCGGATGGGTTTAGGGGCCGCAATCATCATGCTTTGCCCCCGGATTCCCTGCAATCCAGTCTTTTTCCGGCAAAACGGCAATGCATTGTTTTTTAATAGAAAGCTAATAATGTATGTTTGTATTGCATCTAAGATATACACCACATATACGGTGTTTTCGCTCTCCGATTCCTCGAGAGCAAGGCTGCGAACGCCGATTGACCTTCACTGCTCCCGTGCGAGCCAGATAAGGAAGAGCATCACCGAGAGGCAGTCTGCTGCGCCGCCCGGCGACAGACGTCTGGCGACGAACTCGCGGTCCACTGTATGGAGAGCATCACGCCACGAGGCTTGGCACAAAGCGCCGGACTCGAGCAAATCCCGAGCACAGCGCTTCACTGACTGAAGTGCCTCTATACCGCCCCGACGCACCAATGTCGTATCGTCGAGCTCCCTCATGATTTCAAAGAGCGCCTCCAGCAGTCTGCGGGCATCCAGATCCGCCTCCGGCAGACTGCAGAGCGCGAGGAGCGGCGTCTGAATGGACGGAAAACCCGCCGCGGCTTCACCGCGAATGCCCGTGAGTCCATAGTCACGATGCGCTCGCATACCCGGCGTCTCTTCAGAGGGCCTTCCAGTGAAATCCGCGAGGGTGAGTCTCCCGAGCTCAGCGGTCTTATCCAAAATGTTTTCGATGAAAGTCTTTTCACCGGGCGCATCGAATGCGCCGCGCTCTGCCGCACTCACCTCACCTGCCGCGCCGAGGACCAGGCCGAGCGAAAAAATGAGCCCTTTATGCGTGTTGACTTGGCCCGTCGCTTCATACATGGCTTCCTCGGCTTCGAGTCCGATGAGCCTCAGCACCGCGAGCAGAAATGCCGGGTCGTCGGCGATGAGTTCGCCCGCCGCGAAGAACCGCGGGAAAAAGGAAGAAATCGCCGCTGCGCTTCTCTGGAACGTGAAGAAGTCCATGTCCTCGTGGGAGCCCGAGTGTGCAGGATCCACTAAACCCGGTTTTGGCTGGAGTCCAACCTCATAAAGTGCCGCACGCAGCGCCAGTGCGCCCGCACGACGGGCGGCCGCAGACACAGTGAAGGCGGTTTCATCCGCCGGGAATCGTGCCAGCCGATCGGTCACGCTTTGCGCGACCTCTTCGGCCGAATGGCTTTTTTCCCGCATGCAAAGCGCTGCCGGCCGGCTGCAGACAAAGCATGTGCGGCCCATCCCGTGACGTGAAGCCAGAGAGACCGTCATGCCGCCGGCATCATAGACATCAAAGTCAAAAAGCCTTGACCACGGATGGAGGGCCTCTAGCTCCGCGGTCCCCTCCTTGACGCTCTGCGGCGCCTCAGCTGCCGCGAAGAGTGCCGAAGGACCCGCTGAAGCATTGGTGAGCGCGCACTCGGTGAACTGCGGGAACCGCAGGGCAAACTCAGACATGCCGCTCGCGAGCAGCCGCCGCAGCAGCGCAGAATCCTTGATTCGGCCGGGGATATTGAGCGCAAGCTGAACTACCGTATCTCCGGCGTGACGCCGCGCAAAGGCCTCCCGGCGCTCGACGCGCGCCTCCTTCTCTTCGAGATAAGCGGCAAGGCGCTCCGTCTGAGGGGCGTCGGGCGAATAGCAATGCCTCCCCGCGCTCATAACGCCTCCCTGCGGAGCGCTTCACAAAGCGCAGTCCCTTCGGGAGACTTGAGATAGGCAAGCGTCGACGCGGGCACCCACTCCTCAACCTCGTCCATTCGGCCGGCCGTCCAGGCCGCACGCACCCGCGAAGCGGAAATCGCGCCGACTCCGTCTTCAATGCGCGGCACTTCCACGAGTTCGAGCGCGTACTTTTTGAAGACGTCTTTCAACGCTTCGTTATATGCGCGGGTGACCGGGTCCGTCGGCTCCGTCCCGACGAAGCGCTTGGTGATGCCGAACCCCGGGGCAAGCAGATGCGCAAAGATGGTTCCGTCAAGATGCGTTTGAGCCGGCAGCCGCTCGTTTTTCTTTAAGAAATAGGAGGGAAAGGTCCCGGCAGAAATAATGTACGGGCCGCTAGGCACTACGCGGACATTGGGCAGATCGGCAGTGCCTGCGCTCACGAGCGCCAGTCTGACGTCAAACGGAAAAACCGACTGGTTTTCCTCAACGACAAAAACGATGCACTGCTCAGCATCGCGCGCCGCGAGCTCAATCAAAGCCTTGTGCCCGAGCGTAAATGGATTGGCGTTAACAATAACAGCCGAAGACCGCGCATTTGGGTTCACGCCTCCCGCGCAGATGCGCCGGATCCACTTCTGGGGCGAACAGCTGCCGAATTCGAGAAGGCACGCGTAGGGCGGAACATTCTCCACGAGCCGAAAGCCCGCGCCGCTGAAAGCTTCGGCATTTTGAGACTTCGTAAAGAGCTGCAGGTAAAAGATGCCGCGCTCGCGCGCCTCTTCGATCACCGCGGTAAAGAGCTTCTCGACAATCCCTTTGTGACGCATTTCGGGGTCGACCGCGGTATTGCGCACAACACTGCCCGACAGAATGACCGTGCCGACGAGCCGGCCGCCGATAAAAGCGCCGAAGCACGCATCCGCATATTCGCGCCGCACCGGCAGATCTCGTTCTCGAAGAAATGCCGTCACCTTCTCCCACTCTGAAGGATTAGCAGTTTGTATTTTCCGGATCTCTTCCATAGCGCACCCGCTTTGCGGAGGTTTAACTTCATTTCATTATCTGCGCAAATCTTTTGATCTTTCAGGTTACTTTAATTACCAAACACCCTCACATTCAGACTGCAAAGATACAATTAAATTTGCCCTGTCTGCGCTCGTAAATCAGTGTCAGGCAATTATGAAAACACTTTTTACAGGAATGCCGGCCCTTCAATAAACACTGTCCGGTCTCTTGAATATTAAATGCGCCTGCAAACAAAACTTCTTGCATTAACGGCAGCATTGTTGTGCCTGATGCTTCTCGTCATCCTGAAATTCATTCAGGTTTACGAGGGCGACTTCGTGCATGAAGACGTCTCGAACCGCGCTCAGGCGATCTCTCGGCTCGTCGCCTCCAATTCAAAGCTGCAGGACTGGATGGCGCGTTCGCCGCTCACCCAGGAAGGTCTTGAGGGCATCCAGCGTTACTCCGAGCAGGTGCGGCTCGCTACCGGCGTGGAATTCATTGTCATTTTTGACAACCACGGCAAGCGCCTCTCGCACCCCAATCCCGCGAAGATTGGTCTGCACATCCAGGGGGCTGATGAGAGCGGCGCTTTGCGAGGAGAGGAATACATCTCCGTTTCGATCGGCACCCTCGGCGAGTCCATCCGCGCCTTCACGCCGATCTTTCATGACGGCCGGCAGGTAGGCGCTGTCGTCACCGGCATTACGACGGCCAATGCCAAAACGCTCACCGAGGCCCGCATGACGAAGATGCTGGGCGGCATCTCCCTCGTGTTCCTCGTGGGCTTTCTCGCCATCATCATCTTCTCGAGAAAGCTCAAGAAAACACTCCTCGGCATGGAGCCCGAAGAGATTGCGCTGCAGAACACCATCAGCAGCACGGTCTTAAAGTCCGTGCGCGAAGGCGTGCTCGTCATCGATGCTGCCGGGCGGCTCCAGGTCGTGAACGATCAGGCGCGCAAGATCCTCGCTAAGGCCCATCTCCCTTCGGATGTGCTGGGGCAGCCCGTGGACAGGACCATCCCGCACACGCGCCTCTTAGAGGTGGTGCGCACCGGACGCGCGGAAAACGATGCCGAACAGAATCTCGGCGGCGTCGTGATCATCACCAACCGCGTTCCGCTCGTCGTGAGGGGAAAGGTCATGGGCGCCGTCGCAACCTTCCGGGATTTAAGCGACATGATGGAGCTTGCCGAAGAGCTGACTGGCGCCAAAAAGTGGATCGAAGCCTTGCGGGTTCGGGCCCACAACTACCGCAACACGCTGCACGTCATCAACGGACTCGTGAAGAACCAGCAGTACCCCGAGCTCGAGCGCTACGTCGAAGAGCTGCGCATTGCCGATGAAGTTCATAACGGCCGCATTGCCCGCCTGATCAAGGATCAAGTGCTCGCGGCCTTCCTCCAGAGCAAGGTTGCCCGCGCAGCTGAACTCGGCATTGAACTCGACGTGGAACCCGATTCCCATGCCGACGAAATCCCTGACGCTCCGTTCCGCCAGGCCCTGCTCTCCGTCGTCGGGAACCTCCTCGACAACGCCATGGATGCCGTGAACGAATCCGAAGAACGGTGCGTGCGCATCCGCATCACGAGCGGCCAGCCAATCTGGTCCGTCGAAGTGTCCGATTCCGGGTGCGGCTTTAAGGGCGACCCAATGCAGTACTTCCGCAAGGGCGTCACCACCAAGGGCGAAGGCCACGGCTACGGTCTTTATCTCGTTGCACGGGCCGTGCACGCCTATAACGGCTCCATCGAAATCGAAAGCAATTACCCGGCCGGCACCGTGCTTAAGATTGTGATGCAGGCTGCGGGGC
>UMFM01022808.1_pt1 | contig 10837 bp, 8 predicted proteins | sample 1965011 | NCBI WGS metagenome assembly UMFM01 (sample SAMEA4836046, study PRJEB28245) | human gut metagenome | biome: gut microbiome; material: fecal sample | place: Denmark | collected 2008 | reverse complement strand
CCGGAGTCACAGCAGGCCGCCGCGCCCAGGTCGATGGGGTGGCGGCTCCCGCCGGGCAGAAAGCGCAGGTAGGCCCCGTGGGCGTTATCCACCAGCAGGGGCACGCCGTGAGCATCGCAGACGGCAGAGAGGGCCGCGATGTCCTGCATCCCTCCCAGGTAATCCGGGCTGGTCAGGTAAACGCCGAAGGGTGTTCTTCCCTGCCCGGCCAGCTCCTCAAGGGCGGCGGAAAGGGCCTGCACCGTTACCGGGCAGCTGCACAGCGCGCCGGTATCCTCCGGCGCGGGCCAGAGCCACCGGATGTCGAAGTCCAGCAGAGCCGCTGCATAGAGCAGGGCTTCGTGGGCATTGCGGGCCGCCAGCAGCACCGGGCGCTTGCCGGTGCGGGGCGCACCCTGCATAGCAAGGCAGAGCATGGCCCGGATGCACTGGGAAGAACCCTCGGTGCTGTAATAGGTGTGGGCCGTGCCGAACAGCCGGGTGGCGTTGGCCTCGCTCTGCGCGATGATACCCTCGGCCTCGTAGAGCTCATCGGCCCCCCGGATCTCGGTGATATCCCACGGCTCACAGCCCAGCAGGCTCTGCCCCTTATGCCCCGGCATGTGGAGCCGGGCAGTGCCGGACTGGGCGTACTGCCGCACAAAATCGACGATGGGGGTGGTCATTTATTCGCAGGCCTCGCCATCGGCGCAGGCATTGCAGGTAGAGCCCAGCTGGATGGGCACTTCGATGCCCTGCGCGGCCAGCTCCTGATTCTGTGCCACCTGGATCATAATGGCGCACTCCATCCGCTTGCGGAACAGCTCACAGCCGTACTCGTACACGCCGGTGATGCTGCCGGTTGCGTGGTAGGAGTTGGCTGCACAGCCGCCGGAGCAGTAGAGCTTTGCCCAGCAGTCCTGGCACTCCTTGCGGGCGTAGGCGTTGCAGTGCTTGAACTCGTCCCGGACTGCCGTGTTGGTGACACCCTTCCAGATATCGCCCATCAGGTACTTGGGATCGCCCACGAACTGATGGCAGGGATACAGATCGCCCCAGGGAGTCACAGCCATGTACTCGGTGCCGGAGCCGCAGCCCGAAATGCGCTTGTAGATGCAGGGGCCGCCGGTCAGGTCGATCATGTAGTGGTAGAAGGTGAAGCCGCGGCCCTCACGGTTCCGCTTGATCATCTCCTTGGCCAGGATCTCATACTGCTCCTTCAGGATGGGCAGATCTGCCTCGGTCAGAGCGCTGGGGTCACTGGGGTCGCAGACCACGGGCTCCATGCTCAGCTCGGTAAAGCCCAGATCTGCCATGTGGAAGATATCGTTGGTGAAGTCGGTGTTGTAGTGGGTAAAGGTGCCGCGCATGTAGTAGCCCTTATCGCCGCGCTTCTTCACAAACTCCTGGAACTTGGGCACGATGGTATCGTAGCTGCCATGGCCGGCATAGTCCTTGCGGAAGCGGTCGTGGACTTCCTTGCGGCCGTCCAGGCTCAGGACCACGTTGTGGCACTCCTTGTTGCAGAAGTCAATGACATCATCGTCAATGAGCATGCCGTTGGTGGTCATGGTGAAGCGGAAGTTCTTATTGTGGATCTTCTCCTGCTCACGGCAGTAGGCCACCAGCTTCTTGACCATATCAAAGTTCATCAGAGGCTCGCCGCCGAAGAAGTCCACCTCGAGGTTGCGGCGGCTGCCGGAATTCTCAATGAGGAAATCCATTGCCCGCTTGCCCACCTCAAAGCTCATCAGGGCACGCTCGCCCTGGTAGCGGCCCTGCGAGGCGAAGCAGTAGGAGCAGTTCAGGTTGCAGGTGTGGGCCACATGCAGGCAGAGAGCCTTGACCACGGTGTTGCGGTTCTTGAAATCGAACGCGAGGTTCTCATAGGTATCGGGGCTCCACAGCTTGCCGGATTCCTTCAGGCTTGCCACGTCATCGATGCACTGGCGCAGGTCGGCCTCGGTCACGTCCTCACGGTCGCCGTACTTTGCCATCATGGCGGCAACGATCTCATCGGCGGTGTGGTCGGGGTACATGGCAATGACATCATACGCCACCTCATCCACCACATGCACCGAGCCGCTGCAGGTATCCAGCACGATGTTATAGCCGTTCAATTGATACTGATGTACCATTTTATTCTCCATTCCATTGTTACATAAAAAAATGCCGCCCGGCAAAGGCGGCATCCGATTTGCAGAAATTACTTGTTGCTGTTCTCGCACTTCTGGTTAGCCACGCCGCAGGAAGTCTTGCAGGCAGACTGGCAGGAAGTCTGGCACTCGCCGCAGCCACCGGTCACAACGCTCTTGGTCAGGTCACGAGTAGCGATCGTCTTAATACGTTCCATAATTAAAAACCTCTCTAGCTCCAAATAGTTGATACGCAGAACCACCTGCGCATTGTTATCTTGATATAGGATAGCACGGTTCAGGGATTCTGTCAAGATTTTTGTCGCATCTTCTGTGGGCAGTATTTTGTAGGCTGTACAAAGACGAAGCCTTACCCCACCGGCTGATACTTTTCCAATATTGTATGCAGTCCTAATTCCCGGGCCTTGCCCAATAAGTACCGGTAGCGGGCCAGAAGGGCCTGCCGCTCGTAGATGTGCTGTTCGATGAGGTCGGTGTCCACCTCAAGGTCGAACATCATCTCGTTCCGGTGCAGGCAGAACAGGCACTCTTTCAGCTCCTCCTCCAGCTCCGGGTGGTAGCGCTCGTGTTCGGTGTCCCGCGGGATGCGGGGCGAAAGCAGGGTCTTTTCCTTTTGCGTGGTCTGGGTCATGGCAGTTCCTCCTCTTTGTGCGTCTTTGCTTCTTCTGATTTCCAGTATATGCAAAGAGCATGAGAAGAATGACAAAACAGGGCATCACACCGGGGCATAGTTACCGTAAGGGTTATCGTAGTGGCCCGCGAGGTAGTTCATGCGGTTCATGTAGTGGAGCTCGCGCTGGTTGCACTCGGCTAAGTAGTTTGTAAGTTCCGACGACCTCTGCAAACTTGCAAGACGCGCATTCATCGTTGCCGTCTGGGAGCCAAGGCCCTGCAAGCTGTCCACCATACGGCTTTCTTCTTTTAACAACGCATCCATCTTCTGATTTGTATCCTGCAAGCAGGTATATAAAGTATACTGATTTGCCCGAATTGCGGCAAGATTTTCAAGGATACGGTCTAGCTGGGTAATGATTCTGTCCAGTCGAATCTCAAGTTCCAGAATGTTGTATGCGCCTTCATGGCCCTCCAGTGTCGTGCAGCGGCCAGCACAGAGGTACTCATAAATAGAGCTTACCATAACATAATTACGGTACTTCGGAAACACGATATTATAGGAATACATCTTTTCAAGATTCCGGCGGCTGGATGTAAGTCCTTTTTCAACCTGTTGGCGATAGGCTTCAGCGGTCTGTTTCTGAACATTCAGTTCTTCAATTTGTTCATGTGCCCTATTCTTTTCTTTTTTCAACTCATCACAGCGCGCTTCATATAGTTTCAGCGTTTCTTTATACCATTTTCTAGCCTTATCATCTTTGGAAACAAAATCCAAGAAAAAGACACCCCATATTATGATTCCCGCAATAACTCCAAGCAGCACTGCTCCATCCTTTGTAACCCAGTGATATACAATCATACAGAAAATTATTACCCAGACAGAGCATGAAATTCCAGCCAATATTTCATTTTCCATACTAATTTCATATGTCGGTTTTGAAGGTTCATTCTTTTTTAGGGTAATTTGAATCAAGTTATTTATAGAACGCTCATATTCACTTATTTCATTGCTCGTTCTTCTATACAATCGTTCTTGCATATCAACTTCTTTTTCGACTTGAACAATCATCCCAAAATATTCTTTCAATTCCGTAGTTGTCATTCATCACACCATCCTTTGCATTTTATAGTCCGTATATCGATAATACCCCGATTATCGCTAATTGTCAACATGCGGCCAATTATTTATTCTGTAACTATCAAGCAATTAGGATGGTATATGCTATGATTCGTTACGATCCGCTTTGGGAGACTATGAGGAATCGCGGTATCTCTCAGTACAAGCTTTTGAAGGATTATCATTTCAGTGCTGGACAGTTGAGCCGTCTGCGCAAAAACGAGAATGTCAGCACTTATACTCTCAACACGCTCTGCCGGATTCTCGATTGCAGTATTGAAGAAGTCGCTGTGTATCTCCCCGACAATGAGGAACCTGCCGACTGAATCCCGCAAGAACTCCTGCGAAAGTGCGTCTTTTTTCCGATTTCTGCAAAAAATTTCAAAAAAGCGCTTGACAAAGCGGCGCTTTTTCCGTATAATAGCACACGTTGAGCGGCTCACCCCGCAAGACAGACCCAAGCTGATGGGGATTTGCATAGTGGTAGTGCGGTAGACTCTGACTCTACTTGTGGGAGTTCGATTCTCTCATCCCCAACCAAAAAGACATCCGAACACTCCGGATGTCTTTTTTTGTCGTATCCGGGTTATGGAGTGCACTCCGCCCTTGCACACGAGAGGAGTATTGGACATGGAAAACATCAAGAAAAACTTCGGTTTTGGCTGTATGCGTCTGCCCTTGAAGGATGGTGAGATTGATCTGGCTGAGACCAGCCGGATGGTCGATTATTTTCTGGAGCAGGGCTTCAACTACTTCGACACGGCCCACGGCTACCTTCAGGGCCGGAGCGAGACGGCGCTGAAGGCCTGCCTGACCAGCCGCCACCCCCGCGACAGCTACATCCTGACCAACAAGCTGACCGGCAGTTTCTTCAAAACTGAGGCTGACATCCGTCCCTTTTTCCAGAGCCAGCTGGAAGCCTGCGGTGTGGACTATTTTGATTTCTACCTGATGCACGCCCAGAGTGCAATGTTTTACCAGCATTTCAAAAAATGCCGGGCCTATGAGACCGCTTTTGCGCTGAAGGCCGAGGGCAAAATCAAGCATGTGGGCATCTCCTTCCACGATCATGCCGAGGTATTGGAGCAGATCCTGACCGACTACCCGGAGATCGAGGTGGTGCAGATCCAGTTCAACTATGTGGACTACGATGACCCCGCCGTGCAGAGCCGCGAGTGCTATGAAGTCTGCCGCAGGCACGGCAAGCCCGTGCTGGTCATGGAGCCTGTGAAGGGCGGCAACCTGGTCAACCTGCCCGAAGAGGCCCGGAAGGTGCTGGACGAGCTGCACGGCGGCAGCCCAGCCAGCTACGCCATCCGCTTTGCGGCGGGCTTCCCCGGCATGATGATGGTGCTCTCCGGCATGAGCAGCATGGAGCAGATGAAGGATAACCTCAGCTACATGAAGGACTTCCAGCCCCTGAACGAGACCGAGCTGGAAGCCGTGAAGAAGGTGCAGTCGATCTTCCGCGGCATGAACCTGATCCCCTGCACCGCCTGCCGCTACTGCACCGACGGCTGCCCCAGGCAGATCGCCATCCCCGACCTGTTCGCCGTGATGAACACAAAGCAGATCCAACACGACTGGAACGCCGACTTTTACTATAATAATGTCTATACCGGCGCAGGCCGCCGGGCATCTGACTGCATCCAGTGCGGCAGGTGCGAAAAGGCCTGCCCTCAGCACCTGCCCATCCGCAGACTGCTGACTGAGATCGCCGCGGAATTTGACAAGCAGTAAGTAAAAAGAGCGATACAGCAAACGCTGTATCGCTCTTTTTTCGTTAACGGTAATTAGTAATTCAGACCGAAGCCGCTGCGGTAGTAGTTGCCGTCGGCATCGCAGTAGGCGTAGCTGCCGCCCTTGACGTTGGCGAGGATGGCGGGATCAATGTACTGATCCTTATCGTAGCCGGGCACGTCGTTGGGAGAGGCGCAGATCTCGCGCACCACACCGTCGATCTCCTGCTCGGTGATGGCAATGACGGCGGGGTCAGAGACCATGGTCAGGCTCAGCTTGCCGGTGGGGGCAAAGTCGCCGCTGATGACATCGACCTGAGCGTTCAGGGCGTTGTTCAGGGCAACAGCGCTGACGGTGTACTGGATGGTCAGCGCGTCGCAGTAGGGCTCCAGCTTGTCCAGCAGCCAGGGGTTGCAGACCACGCAGGTACCAACCACCTTGCCGCCGCGGGCATGGATGGCATCGGCCAGTTCCTTGATCTTCTCCACGTCCTTCAGGGTGACAACGGTGACCTTGTTGCCGGTCTTTTTCTGGCTCTTGTTGCGCTCGCGCTCGTCGGTGACGATCTCGCCCATCTCGATGACGGGCATTGCGTACTGGTTGAACACCAGACCGTTGCTGATGGGCCAGACGTGCAGGTAGAGCACATCGGCTTCCTCCGGGGTGGCCACCACGGTGTAGCCCTTCTTCTCAAAGGCTTCCGTCAGGGTCTTGCGCAGAGCGGCATCCTCGTCCGTGTTGCCCAGACCGGCACCCATGGCCTGTGCCATCTGGGCAAAGCCGGAGTCCACACCCTTGAAGGTGACGATGCAGACCTTCTGGCTCTTGGCCAGAGGCAGGAGCTTCTCGTGGTTCTTGACCAGAACAACGGCCTTCTGGTTGGCCTCGTAAGCCTTCTTCTTGGCACCATCGAAGTTGTCCACGCGGGCCTGATCGGCCTTGTCGGGGTCGAGGTAGGGGTTATCCACCCGCTTGGTGCGGAACAGGCTCAGCAGACGGTTGTAGCTGGCGCGGTCCAGATCTGCCTTGGGCAGCAGACCGTCCTCCACAGCCTTGACGATGTTCTCGGGGTCGGTGTTGCCGCCGATGACATCGGTACCGGCGGAGATGGCCTTGGCGTAGCGCTCAGGCTCGGTGAGGTTCTCCACGCCGTAGATCTGAACGGTGGTGATGCCGGAGTCGGAGTTGACATAGCCGTCAAAGCCCATCTTGTTCCGGGCCAGATCGGTGATCAGCTCCTTGCTGTAAGCGCTGGGCACTTCCTCGGTGCTGGTGATCTCGCCCCGGTAGGTCTGGGGCACGGCACGGCCATCGGTGGCAATACGGGAGTAGTCCGGCATGATGGAAGAGACCTTGTGGTCAAAGGCGCGCTGGAACGGGGGCAGATGATACTTTTCCATAGAGCCGGGGGTGCGGTAGATGCGCCACTGGCCGATGGGCACATGGGGCTCAAAGCCATTCTCAGAGGGGGCATCGCCGGGGAAGTGCTTGATGGTCAGAACAACGGAACCCTCGTTCAGGCCGTTGTCGCCATCCTGATAGCCCTTGACCAGAGCCTCGGCAATGTCACTGGTGACATCGGGACGCTCGCCGTAAGTACCGGAGGTACGGGGCCAGCGGGGGTCAGAGGTCACATCGACCTGAGGGCCGTACATGATGTTCAGGCCCTCGGCCTTCATCATCTTGCGGTCGGTCTGGGCCATCTCATAGACCATGTCGGTGTTGCCGTCGCCAATGACAGCCGCGCCAATGCCCAGAGAGTCCGGGTAACCGATGTTGATGGGGTTGGTGTGGAGAGAGTACGGAATGGCCACGCCGCCCTTGCAGGCCTCGTATTCCAGCATCTGGGTGCCGGCGTTGTGGTACAGGGCCACCATGCCGGCCTCGCAGCGCATGTCACCGCGGTAAACACCGGCGGCAATGTGCTTTTCCAGAACATGGCTGTCATCAATGCTGACGGTCATACCGGGCAGAGGGCCGGGCATGGGCTTTTCACCGGGGTTGTGGTGCTTGTAGATCTTGCCCAGCTCCAGCTTGCCTTCGGCGTTGGTGGCCTCGGCACGGGTGGGCACCACAGGGCTGTTGAACAGGGTGTTCAGCACAAGACCTGCCTGCTGATCCAGCCGCAGGTGCTTGACCATATCCTCAGCGCGCTGCTCAGGGCTCAGCCGCCAATCCTTGTAGGGAGCCAGCTCGCCGCTGTTGTCCAGATCCTTAAAGTACAGGCCGTCCTTGACGATCACGCCGCAGGTGGTCACACCGATGTCGGGGCCGTTGACGTTGTGGAAGATGACCGGCTCAAGATACTGGTCAATGATCTGCTCGCCCTCTTCCAGAGCGTAGGGTGCAGGGATCACGCCGTCCTTGGCCTCTGCCCACTGGTCGGCGCTGGTATACCGTGTCTGCATAATGTTTCTCCTTTGTCTCTGTGCCTGCCACAGCACAGCTGATATATTACTTGCCTGTTTATTATACTTCCAGTGCAGATCGTTCGCAAGCAAACAAATAAAAAAGTCACAAACTTTGGCGTAGTATACAAGGATGCTCTGCCGGATTTATGCAACTTTCCCCTATCCCGATCCACAAGCCGGGGTCGTTTGCTGCTGACAATGCTGCTTAAAAATAACCCTCTCCGTCAAAGCCTGCGGCATTGACGGAGAGGGTTGTATCCTTAATTGATCAGATCATCTGGATGCGGCCTGCGCCGTACGGATCCTCGTAGTTGAGCAGGTAGCCGGGGTAATCGGCCAGCGGGCTGTTGGCGCTTGCCAGATGCGGCAGACCGTTGGCATCCACGCCGCCGAACATGGCTGCGTAGCTGGACATAACAAGGTAGTCCTCAGAGACATAGTCTTTGATGAGAGTCGCGCCATCGAACATGGCAAAGCCATCGCCCAGATTGCGCAGGGTGTAGTTCATGCCGGCCAGAGCGTAGGTGGCGTTCGGGTCAAGGGGCTTATAAGTACCGGTGGTCTTGTCGTAGATCTCCACATTGCTGACACGCGGGGTGGCGGCGCTGCCGGTCCAGACATTCTTGTCGTTGGTCTGAACGGTGTTGGGGATCATGGGGTGGATCGTGTACCTGGCACCTGCCACCTGCAGGAAGCCGCCGTTCTCCTTGCCCTCAGCACCGGCAAAGCGAGCACCAAACTCCAGAGCGTCCTGGATCTGCTGGCCGGTCACGGACATCAGGCAGGCCACGTTGCCAAAGGGGCTGACGGTCTTGCAGGTCTTGAAGCTCCAGGGGCCAGCCTCCACATCGGTGCGGATGCCGCCGCCGTTCATAATGGCGATATCACAGTGGAGCTCCTCGATCTCGTTGAAATAGGTGTAGATGCCGTCGGCCACGAAGTCGCCCAGGTTGGTCTCGCCGGAGCGGATGCGGCGCTTGCCGGTGGCGGGATCGTTGATGTAGAATTTGGTATCGCCCACTGCGATCTCCTCGCCCAGCATATCGTCCACTGCGCTGATCCAGTTGGAGGCGGTGGCGGCCACGGCAGCATCCAGACCCTCGTAGGTGTCGATGAGCTCCGTGGTGATGGTGCCGTCCGCGCCCACGGTCATCTTGCCGATGTTCTTGAAGTAAGAACCGGTCTGGGTCAGGGTGACTGCCTTGCCGGAAGCATCGGTGACCTGCTTGTTGGCCATCACGGTGTGAGAGTGGCCGTCGATGAAGGCGGTGAAGCCGTGGGTGTGTGCAATGACTTCCTCACTGGTCCAGGGAGAGGAGGAGGGGTCAACGCCCAGATGGCCCAGACCGATGATGGTGTCAGCGCCCCAGAACTCGGCCTTGTCGATGGCTTTCTGAACGGCATCGTAGAGCTTCTGGCCGTCCTCGCCGCCCAGAATGTCGTAGATGTACTTGGTCTGGGCATCGTTCATAAAGTAGGCCGGGGTGGACTTGGTGAAGGTCTCGGGGGTGGTCACCCCCACAAAGGCGATCTTGCGGCCGCCCACAAAGAAGAACTTGACGCTGGGCAGGACGTTGAAGCCAGTGCGCAGATCGACCCAGTTGCAGGAGACATAGGGGAAGTCGGCTTCCCGGAGCACAGCCTTGGCGCGGGCCATGCCGTAGTCGAACTCGTGGTTGCCGGGGGTGGCCAGATCGTAACCGGCCTCGTTCATCAGCTCGATGATGGTAGCGCCGTCATCCATAGAACCGTAAGCGGTGCCCTGGATATGGTCGCCTGCATCCACCAGCAGCACATCCCGGCCGGTGTCCTCGATGCTCTTTTTCAGGGCAGTAATGGCGGCATAGGTGGGCTTGGGGGACTTGTTGTCGATATAGGTGTGGACATCGTTGGTGTAGAGGATGGTCACATCCGCTTTGTCACCAAAGAAGCAATTGGTCTCCTCCGCAAAGGCGGCGGGTGCACCGACAGAAACTGCGGTCAGTGCCGTGGCAGCACCGGCAGCCTTGATAAAGCTGCGGCGGGTAATGAACTGTTTCACAGGGAAAGACCTCCTTTGATTCAACACGCTCTTTCAGCCCTCTCCTTCCATACTGTGCTGCGTTGTTTTCCCTTTTGGGGAACTGGCGGGCTTCAGCAAGACCGAGAGGGCTGTTTGTTACCTAAATCTTAACATAGAACCCCAGTTTCCGCAAGGGATTTTTGTAAAATTCGTGTCAAGAGATCCCACAATAGTCATACTGTTTTGGTAAAACGTTTGAAAATTCCGAGAAAAAGGGCAAAGCCCCGCATCCCATGGAAAGGGTGCAGGGCTTTGCCGCATTCAGAAAAGAGGGTCAGAGGATCGGGGGACGATTCTCAGACAGCATCAGATGGCATGGTATTCCTTGAGGAACTTCTCAAGGTCGGTGCCCTCGATCTTCTTGAGCACTTCCTTGAGGGCCACTCGCTGGATGAAGGGCAGATCCATATCAGTGATCTTCTTGCCGTCACGCAGTTTGACCGTTGCATCGATCAGGCTGCGGACATCATAGGTGCTGCCCCAGACCTCGGGCACGCCGCGGTCGATGTTGAGCAGGGTGTAAACCGCTTCCATCCCGGTGCGCATGGAGTACTCGGTGGTGAAGATGGTGTCACGGCCGGTCTCGGCAAACTGGCCCAGGAAGGCGAAGTTGACAGCGCCCTGGGGCACGATGTCGGGGCGGTCGCCAAAGGCACGGGGCATGAAGAAGGCATCGATATAAGGCATCATCACAGGCACGGTGTTGGCGCTGTGCTCAGCCAGCTCGGCAATGTCCTCCTCGGGCACGCCGATGTGA
>UMFM01022833.1_pt1 | contig 10853 bp, 10 predicted proteins | sample 1965011 | NCBI WGS metagenome assembly UMFM01 (sample SAMEA4836046, study PRJEB28245) | human gut metagenome | biome: gut microbiome; material: fecal sample | place: Denmark | collected 2008 | reverse complement strand
TGCTCTTCCTGCTGATGAGAACGCTTGACATGGTGGCCCTCCAATAATCAAATCAACTTTTTCATGTATTCTACTATCAATTTCTTCGATTATCCCATCTGAAGTAATATCTGCACAAAGTACAGCATTTTCAATTTCATCATTTGAATAATTGTAATGTTTCATTCTTGTTTTAAGAGTTTTGCATGCAGCGGGGGCAATTTCCAAATGAAGTAATGCTTTATATCCTTTTCTATAAAAACCTTCACTCAGGCCTCCGCAACCGGCAAATAAATCAATAAATCGATATTCTCTATGCATTTTTATTACCATCTCTTTCTCTGAAGCTCATAATATCTCCAATGTCACAATTTAATGCATCACATATTCTTTCAAGTACATCGATTGATACTGACTCATTTTTGCTCAACTTTGCTAATGTGCTGCTGCTAATTCCTGATTTAGCACATAAATCAGTTTTTTTTAAATTTTTATCTATTATTTGATGCCACAACTTATTATAACTAATCACTTTCTTATCCTTCCTAAATCTAATATTAATAAACATGTGTAGTTTATTATATATGTTTATTAATGCCCAGTCAAATAAAATGTTCGTAAAGTCAAATATTTATAAAAATAATAATATCAAGTAAAAATAGAATAAAGCATTATACGTTATGAGAATAAAATATAATTAACATGTAGTTATTGTGTGAAGTTAAAAGAGTAGAATTAATTTGTAATTATGCTATTTTTACTGTATTTATTCTGTTAATATTTAATTGATAGGAGTTGGTCAATATGTCTGGAAATCTTTTTACTGCAACTGCTGCAAATCTTATAAAAACTGCATCTTATACAAAATTACATATTCCTTTTTTCAAAGACAATATGTATGGTCAAAAGATAATTGGAAAGAATTATTTAATACATTTTTGGAGGAAAGAACACCATTTATCGGATCGATAATTGTTAAACAACTACAAAATAGAAATAATGAAGTAGATGTAATTGATGGACAACAGCGTTTAACAACTTTAAGTATACTAATTAAAGCCTTTTATGATAGTTTGAACATAGAAGATAAAAAGACAGCTTATAATAATATTTTAACTATTTTTTATTCGTCAAAATCAATTCTTTCTAAAGAATATAGTTTAAGATTAAATCATTCACGCTTAGATAGAAACGATTTCGAAAATATTATGTCATTTGATTATTCATTGAAAGATGGATGTACATCCAATGAAACAGGGATCATTGGTTGCTATAATTATTTTTTTAATAGAATATCTAGTTTAAAATCAGAAAATTATCAAAAATTTTTAGATATGTTTGAAAAATTAACTGACGAAAAGTTTTCATATCTAGTGTTAATTCAATTATCTTCTGAAGCAGATGAACAAACAATTTTTGATACATTAAACACAACAGGAGTTATGTTAACTGCTAGTGATACAATCAAAAATGTCATTTATAAAGCACTTGGTAAAATGTATGAGGATGAAGATTTTATAGAACCTCAAGAAAAATTAATAAAGTTTTATGTAAAAACATGGGAAAATATATTTGAAAGTGAATCTAACAAGGAGTATTGGAATAGTATACTTGTTACTGGAAGATTTAATAGAACATATTTAGAATTTTGCTTATATTGTTATGGTGTGCTATCTGGTATCTATACTTCATATGATAATAAAATAAATGATTTGTCTAATGTATATAAAGCATATTTAAAAAAGGTATCTACATCAAATGAATTGGAAGAATTTTTATTAAGAATGGTGGATTATGCTCAAACGTTTAAAAATGGATTTAAATATGGAGTAAATAATAAGTATTATACATATAAAAGAGATGACGTTCTTGATAGATTATTGCAATTTTTATATATAACAGACACAACATCAGTATATCCCTATGTGATTAAAATATTATATGATTACAAAAATGATAGCCATGAAATGAATATTCAATTACATAAACTTGAAAAAATGCTCGTTATTAATCATTTAACAGCTAATAGTACTAAAACAAAAAATTATAATAAATTGATTATGTCACTTATATCAGATCCTTCGAAAATAGATATAGAATTGGCTGATATCAAAAATAACAAAAATTATAGTTTATTAAAGAAACCTTCTAATAAAGTGGCAAATATGTATTTATTTTGGATAGAACTTTATAAGCGACAAGATCAAAAAAAAGATATTAATTTGTTACCTTACAACTTTACTTTAGAGCATATCATGCCAAAAAAATGGAAAAAGAATTGGAAAGAATATCCATCAATAAAACATAGTGATGGAACAGAATATACTATGATAGAAAAAGCAGATATTAGAGATGAAGCGGTTAAAAGTATTGGTAATATGACATTGTTAAAGTCCAAATTAAACTCTCGAATATCTAATGCACCATATTTTGAAAAAAGAAGTAAAATAAAAGAATACATAAGTTTAGAATTAAATAAAGACTTACTAAAGAATTATCCTGAATGGTCAGAAAATGAAATATCTAATAGGGAAAAAGAATTAATAAAATGTATAGAAGAATGTTTTCTATATGATAATATTGATGATAATGACCATATATCTTATACAAATACAGAAAGAATTATTTCTGAATATGAGAATACGTATGCAGAAGAAATTTCTAAGTTTGATAAAGTAGATGCTACTGATATAACATCAAGGGAATACTTTGATTTTATGAGCAAACCAGACATTGTTAGATTTTTAAGTATTCAGGGAATACACATACATAAAGCGTTTAATAGATCAAAATGTAGAGAGGTGAATCAAAAAGAATTCTTCTTAAATCCACAAAAAAGACATTTAACGCAAGATTGGTCTATGGCACTATTTAATCAATATAATAATTCTTTATATTATTTGGAAATACCAGCTAATAGTTTAAAATCTGTTGATGATGATCCTAATGGATTAACTTTAAAGCCTAATGACAGTAATAAAGTTGACTTATATATAAATACTGAAACAATGATTGAGAGAAAAAGTAATATAGATTTTTCTAAGTTTGTAGTAAAAGTGTTCAAAATTTAGTTATTTATTATAAAGGTATCAATTTTCTCTGCTAGATTATTTTTAAAGAAAAGTTTAAAAAATGCAATTAATTCCTGTTTAAATTAGATTTCTAAAAAAAGTATGATAATATAGTGTTATCGACAAAAATAAAATTCAAAATGATTGCTTTAAAAATTCTTATCGAAGAGAGGGTTATGAATGAGTGTATTGCTTCAAGAAAAAATAAAACCTATATTATCTGTAGATGAACAAATAGAAAAATTAAAAGAAAATGGTGTAACTTTTAAATATATTTCAGAAGAGAATGCGAAAAAATATTTAACGGAAAATAATTATTATTTTAAATTAACATCATATAGGAAAAATTTTCTAAAAAAAGAAGTTGACGGGAAAGAAATATATATTGATCTAGATTTTTCATATTTGCAGGATCTTGCAATAATTGATATGGAATTAAGATATTTATTAGTAGAACTATCATTAGATATCGAACATTGGACAAAAGTATATTTGTTAAATTTAATACAACGTCAGAATGAAGATGGCTATAAAATAGTGAGTGATTTTTTAAATACTTTGGACGATAACCAGTATAATAGATTAGAAAATGAAATATTAAGAAATAAAAATTCAATTTATTGTGAAGATTTAATAAATAAACATTCAGATTTAAAGAAATATTCTGTTTGGATTTTTGTTGAAATAGTTTCTTTTGGTACACTAATTTCATTTTATAGATTTTGTGGGAAAAGATATAATAATAAAATGATGGAAAAAAATCATTTTATATTAAAAATGTGCAAAAGTGTTAGGAATGCAGCAGCCCATAGTAATTGTATAATTAATGATTTAAATGCAAATACTACTTCATTATCGACAAGTTACTCTGTAACAAAAGAATTATCAAATATAAAGAGTGTTTCAAAAACTACAAGAATCAAGAAAATGAGCAATGGCAGAATACAGCAAGTAGTAACATTACTTTATATGCATAAAAAATTGATCCCAAGTGAAGGTGTAAAAAAGAATGCAGCGAAAAGATTACATATATTTAGTGATAGAATAAAAAGAAATAATGCGTATTATATTAATAATGATTTAATAAAAACTAATTTTGATTTTTTAAATGTAATTATTGACAATTGGTATCCAGTTGATTAAAATGAAAATGCATAAAAAAATATACTAAATATATTTTGTAAGGACCGTGTAGCGATACATGGTCCTATTTTTGTGATTTTAAAATTTTTACTTTGACAAGCAGATAAATGTATAATATGTTTAAAAGTTGATACAAATTTTATTATCATTTTCATATATTTGAACATTAATAGCTAACCAATTGTCTAAGTCATCTAGTTTGTTTGCCATCTTTGTAAACATAGCAACATTTTCAAATGATAATAATATACAGCCACAACTAAAATTACATTTTATATTATTTAAGATATCTATAGGAGCTATATCTAATGATGAACAAGTTTTTATAGGTTCTAATGTATCAGCTAGAGCTAAAATAAATAACAAAGGATTGTTATCGAATTGTATTGGTTGAGCATATGGAGGAATCAATTGTTCTAAGCCACATTTTTCATATAATTCTATTGTTCCATAATCAGTTGCAAACCACATATTATGAGAAATAATACAGTCAGCTAAATATGCAAATATAGGAAATTGATTAACACTAAAATGAAGATTATTTACATAGAAATTCTCTATATTTTTACTAGCATCATTTAATGAAATATAAGATAAATAATAATTTTTTACTAAGCTATCATATAACCATAGCCCACCGACTATTCCATGATCATAATGATTGATATATTCATTCATTTTGCAATATTCTAAATAATTAAAAATAGTAGATTTATGGTACATGCTACTTGTTAATATAGTTCCATTATTGAAAATAATGCTATTATTAGAACAAGGATTATTTCTAGAATTAGCTATGCTACATGGCTTTATAGGATTTATTCTAAAATAACAAGGAGAAGAATAAATTATTCCCAAGTCATAGTATGTATTATAGTTATGGTATTTATTGAATTTGTTAATAGGTTGATTATTTATGCTCATACGATTTTGAAAATCTTTGGATTTTTTCCTATATTCAAATTTATATGTCCAATCTTTTTCTTGAACATAACCCATATCATGAAATAAAGAAACTAAGAACCAAAGATAGCTAAATTCAAAAATTTCATTTTGATTATCATCAATTATTTTCAGGTCATGATATGAACTGTTTTTAATAAGTAAACCAATGAAAAAAACAGATAAGGTGTGATTTATTCTAAGTGGTTCACATTCTTGTATTATGTCATGTATTAAATAACTCTTTCCACCATATGCAAAAAAATCTTTTATAAAATTTCTAGCATCATTTATATTTTTAGGAAGTTCTAATTCATTTAAGTAATAATTCCAATCCATAGGATTATTTTTAAAATAATCAGACATTGTTTGATATAAGTTTTTCATATTAATCTCTTTTCTATAAATATTTTATAGTTTTATTTTAACGTATTACATTGATTTATTCATTAGGTTTTATGTATATGCACATTAAAAGCTGTTTAAATAAGTAAATGAAATTTGTTATGTTGCATTATTTAAATAGTTCAAAGAAATTTATCTAATCGTGATTTATCAAATCTCGATTAGATAAAAAATTAAAAATAATAAAAGAAAAATAGAAATAAATGGCGTATATATTAGTGAAGGGATATACTATTGATTGTAGTAAGGTATGATAAAGATAAGAGGTTAATATATATGTTGATGGAAATTTATTTAAGTGAAGAAAAAGCTAAAAAGAGTAATATAGATTTAAATGAATGTTATCAAAAGATAGATAAGTATTTTAAATCACGAGGAGTAGAAATTGTATCAAAAGGTATTTATAAAGGTGTTAGAAAAGATTTTGATACTTTTGCTATTGCACAAGGATCATTACCTGATACAAATTGGTTTTTAAAAGTAGTAGATCAATGGTATATAAGTTATTTTGGAGATGGACCTGAAAGTCCTGAATATAGAGAAGATGCTTTAAGATGTTATTATGAAGTAGAAAAACGTAATAATGGATTCTTTAGAAAGCAAAAAAGCGCTCAACTTTGATTTAAATGATTCTCTATTAAGAAAATACTACCCTTCAAAAAATTATAAAAAAGGATGGAGTGATATTAAAAAGTATTTTATTAATAATGGATTTAAACATAGACAATATTCAGGTTATGTTTCTAAGTATCCTATTTCAATGGCTGAAGTAGTACAAGTAATTAAAAAATTATCTTCAAATTATACATGGCTAAAATATTGTGTTAAAGAATTTGATGTAACAATTGTAAGTGATGAATATAGTATGAAAAGTTATATTCAACCAGTAGACGTTTTTGATTGATGATGTGAGGTATTTGATATATGTTGATGGAAATCTATTTAAGTGAAGAAAAGGCAAAAAAGAATAATATTGATTTGAATGAATGCTATCAAAAGATAGATAAGTATTTTAAATCACGTGGTGTAGAAATTGTATCAAAAGGTATTTATAAAGGTGTTAAAGAAGATTTTGATACTTTTGTAATTGCACAAATGCAGTTACCTGATACAAAATGGTTTTTAAAAATTGTTGATCAGTGGTATATAAGTTATTTTGGGGATACGCCAGATAGTCCTGAATATATGTCAGATGCATTAGATTCTTATTATCGAATTACTAAACAAACAAATGAATACATTAGAAAACAAAAACATCGTATTTAAACAAATAAAGTAAATAATGTAAGTTATCGGCAAAAAACATAAATTTATACGTTGCTAAAATGTATAGTTTTTGCCGATAACGGCAATAAAAAGCCCTCTAGTTTATCACTAAAGGGCTGTTATTATTTTTTGATCATAATAAATTGATAAGGTTTTAAAGTTGTTGGGTTGTAATTGTTGTAGTTATCTAACAAGATGTTTCCTTGAATATCAGGAATTGGTTGTTCGTTGTTTGTAAAGTTACATAAACAAATAATTTCTTGTCCTTGATAAGTACGTTCATAACCAATAACATCATCTACGGTATTTACTTCTTCAAAATCTCCATAAACAAGAGTATCTTCTTGTTTTCTAATAGAAATCATTTTTTTATAGAAGCTATAGATTGAATTTGGATCGTTGAATTGATTTTCAACATTGATTTTATCTTGGCTACCTGTCATTTTTAACCAAGGTTTGTGATTACTGAATCCAGCATATTCACTACTATCCCATTGCATTGGTGTTCTGGTATTATCTCTACTTCTAAGGTTAAGGAAATGTATGGCTTCTTCTTTAGTAAAGCCTTCTTCTAAGGCTCTTTGATATTGTCCATGACTTCCAATATCATCAAATTCATCAATGCTTTCTCTTTCAAAGTTTTCCATACCAATTTCTTCACCTTGATAGATAAATGGTGTTCCTCTTAAATTAAAGAACATACCAGCAAGCATTGTTTGAGAATAATAATTATGATTTTTCTTATCTAACACAAATTTATCGATTGCTCTAGGTTGATCATGATTTTCCAAGAAACTAGCAATCCATCCAAGCTTTTGAACTTCTCTTTGACTTGTAAATAAGAGTTCTTTAAATTGTTTAGTTGTCCAATCTTGTCTTTTAAACCATTCTTCATCTTCGCTAATATCAAAATTACAATAATTAAAATCAAACATCATTGAAAAACATCCTTGTTCACCAATAAAAATACCTAAATCCTTATATTGAACTCCAACAGCTTCAGCGACTGTCATACAATTATGTTTTTCAAATGTTTCTTTCTTTAATTCATCAAAGAATACTTCAATACCTGGTTGATTTCTAGAATAAGCAAAACAAGCACTTAAACCATCTTGTCCATCAACAGGACCATCTAAATATCTTTGATCCTTTTTAATAAAGTTAATTGCATCTACTCTAAATCCCGCAATCCCTTTATCTAACCACCAATTAATCATTTTATAAAGTTCTTGTCTTAAAGTTGGATTTTCCCAATTTAAATCAGGTTGTTTTTTAGAAAAAGCATGGAAATAATATTCATCTCTTCCTTCAACCTTTTGCCATACTGAACCACCAAAAACAGATCTCCAGTTATTTGGTTCTTTACCATCTTTAGAGGATTTAAAGATATAATAGTCATGATAAGGACTATTTGGATCTTTTAGTGCTTCTTGAAACCAAGCATGTTCATCTGAACTATGATTGATAACGAGATCCATAATAATCTTAATTCCTTTAGCTTTAGCCTTTTCAATCAATTCTTCTAAATCAGCCATTGTTCCAAATTCAGGATTAATATCATAATAATCAGAAATATCATATCCATTATCATCCATAGGTGATTTATAAATAGGACATAACCATAACAAAGTCACTCCTAAATCCTTTAAATAATCAAGCTTTTCAATGATCCCTCTTAAATCACCAATTCCATCTCCATTAGAGTCCTTAAAACTCTTAGGATAAATTTGATAAGCTATCTCTTTCTTCCACCATTCATTACTCATTTTCTTTTCTCTCCTTTAAAATATATAATTTAGAATAATAATCTCCAATACCATCCTTATTCTCACCACAAGAACTATCACTTATAATAAGTCCCACATTCATCAATTCATCTCCATATAAATCTAAACCATTAACATGATACATCTTATCTTCATCTAAACCTAATAAAGGTAAACGACGATAACCTACATTAACTTCTTGTAAAGGTCGATAGTAACCAACAATTGCTTGTGTTTTATCATGAGAGACAACCATCCAGGCTGTTTCGTTTGATGTAAATGGACTTTTTAAACGATAAAATGTTCCAAATTGAAATAAAGAACGATATTGTTTCATAAAACTAATTTGTTTTTTAATAATTTCTTTTTCTTCAAAGGTTAATTGATTAACATCTAATTCATAACCAAAAGTACCAAAATAAGCTACATTAGCACGTGTTTCAAGTGGTGTATTTCTAAATGTTTGATGATTAGGAATTGCTGAAACATGTGATCCCATTGAAGAAAGTGGGTAAACAAGAGAAGTTCCATATTGAATCTTTAATCTTTCTATTGCATCGGTATCATCACTGGTCCAACATTGAGGGGCATAATAAAGCATTCCTGGATCAAAGCGTGCTCCTCCACTTGCACAGGATTCAAAGAGTATATCAGGGTATTTAGTTGTTAGAACATCGTATAAATGATAAACACCTAGGATATATTCATGCATGACTCTTCCTTGTGATGAAACATCATGAGTGCTTGAATAGACTTCTGACATACAACGATTCATGTCCCATTTAATATAGGAAATATAGGAATCATCAATCACATTCATCATTGCCTGGGCAATGTATTCAACAACTTCATGATTAGAAAAATCTAAAATATATTGATTTCTTCCATGACAACTCTTTCTATGAGGAGTTTTTAATATCCATTCAGGATGATTTCTATATAAGTTAGAATCTTCATTGACCATCTCTGGTTCAAACCATAATCCAAATTTTAAACCTAAATCATGAATTCTCTTTGATAGACCACGAATTCCATGAGGCAGTTTATCTAAATTAGGGAACCAATCTCCTAATCCTTGATGATCATTATTTCTATTACCAAACCAACCATCATCTAACACAAATAACTCAATTCCTAATTCTTTTGCTGTATTAGCCATTGAAACAATCTTATCTTCATTAAAATCAAAATAAGTTCCTTCCCAATTATTCACCAAAATAGGTCTTACTTGATCTCGATACTTTCCTCTAGCAAGTCTTTTTTGATAAAGTTGATGATATGTTTGTGACATCTTATTCAGTCCTTGATTACTATAAACCATTACAACTTCAGGACTTTGAAAAGAATCTAAATGATTTAATAGATATTCAAAACAATGAGGATGAATTCCCATAGATACACGTGAGACATGATAATTATCGACTTCTACTTGGGCCAAAAAGTTACCACTATAAACCAAACTAAAACCTAAAACTTCACCATTTGTTTCTTTACAATTTTCTCTTTTTAAAGCAATAAAAGGATTAAATTGATGAGAAGAACAGCCTCTTAAAGAATAAATACTTTGAATACCTTCAGTAAGTTTTCTTGTTTTAATAGAACGTTCTCTTGCCCATGATCCTGTAAGTTCAATCATTTCATAATCTTGATCAGGTAAGTCTAAAGACATAGACATCATTTGATTAAGTCTTAATTTTTGTTTTCCTTCATTAATAATAAAAGCATTTCTTGTAATAACAGGTAAATCATGATAAATGGTATAACTTAACTGTAATTTTGTATCAATAACATCATCATATAGGGTAATGATCAATGTTTGTGCTTCATCTTCTTTTTCTACATAAGTTGCAGGTAAATGATCTAATTGAGGTTTACCTTGAATTATTTGATGATTTACATATTCAAAGTTTAAAATATGACTGCCATTTTCTTGGGTGATATCGATTGCTGGATGACGTAAATCACCAGAACCATAAACAGGATATTCTTGTTTAATATGTTCTAATGAAAAAGTGAGATCACCTTCATAGCTACAAGATGACATTGGTCGAGGACTTGTTTCAAAAAGATGATCAAAGTTATCTCGATCATGAATTCTTTTTCCATAATAGAGTTGACCTAATTGATTGTTTTTTAAGATTTTAAAGATATAACTGATTTGATCATTATATAAATGAAAAGTTTTACTTTCTTCATGAAATTGAATCATAAATTTCTCCTACTCACTAAATAAAATTTTTAAAACATCTTCTAATCCATCATCTACAATAGATTTACAAAC
>UMFM01046035.1_pt1 | contig 10911 bp, 10 predicted proteins | sample 1965011 | NCBI WGS metagenome assembly UMFM01 (sample SAMEA4836046, study PRJEB28245) | human gut metagenome | biome: gut microbiome; material: fecal sample | place: Denmark | collected 2008 | reverse complement strand
ATCGGCGGCGGTATTACGACGGTTTCGACCTTTATTCCGCCGATCTTCTTCCTGTTCCTGTTCCTCGCCATGCTTGAGGACTCGGGTTACATGGCTCGTGCCGCGTTCGTGATGGACCGCGTGATGCGCGCTCTGGGCCTGCCCGGCAAAGCCTTCGTACCGCTGATCGTGGGCTTTGGCTGCAACGTGCCTGCCATTATGGCTACCCGCACGATGGATAAGGCAACCGACCGCATCATCACCATCATGATGGCTCCCTTCATGAGCTGCGGCGCCCGCATGCCTGTCTACGTGCTGTTTGCGACGGCGTTCTTCCCGACTAATGGCCAGAATCTGGTGTTCGGCATCTATGTGATCGGCATCATTGCCGCCATCATCACGGGCTTTTTGATTAAGCGCGTAGTGCTGCCCGGTGAAGTTTCCGCCTTCGTGATGGAAATCCCGCCGTACCACATCCCGACGGTCAAGGGCGTCATGATGCGCACGTGGGATCGCCTGAAGGCCTTCCTGAACCGTGCCGGCAAAGTGATCGTTGTGATCTGCGCCGTACTGGGTTTCTTGAACAGCTGGGGTACCGACGGTTCGTTCGGCAATGAGGACTCCGAAAAGTCGGTCCTCTCTGAAATCGGCTACACGATCGCTCCGGTGCTCTCGCCGATGGGCGTGACGCAGGAAAACTGGCCGGCGGCTGTGGGTGTCTTTACCGGCATCTTCGCCAAGGAAGCTGTCGTCGGTACGCTCAACTCGCTCTACGACCAGATGGCTCGCGACAAGAATGCGGAAGCTGCCGGCGAAGGCGCTGCCGCACCTGCTGAAGAAGAAGCCGACGAAGGTTGGTCGCTCGGAGCCATTCTCTCGGAAGCCGGCGGCACGATCGTTGACAATCTGGCTGACCTGGGCGGAGCCTTTACTGATCCTCTCGGCATCGCCGTTGACGATTTGTCGGATACGGCATCCGCTGCCGAATCGCAGGAAGTGACGGTGACGACCATCGACATGATGCAAAAGCTCTTCGGTTCTCAACTGGCTGCTTTTGCCTACCTGATGCTGGTGCTTCTCTACATGCCTTGCGTAGCGGCAATCGCAGCGGTTTATCGTGAGGCAGGCGCAGCCTGGACGTTGTTCCTGGCGGCCTGGACGACGGTTCTCGGCTACTCGACGGCTACCATTGTCTACCGTGTTGGCACGTTTGCACAGGATCCGCTCTACGCGACCGTGGCCATTGTGATTTCGCTCGGCCTGCTTGCTGCTCTGTTGGTCTTCATGCGCAACTACGTGAAGAACAATCGCGGTAAGGGACCGAAGGTGATCCCGATCGCTGTGGCGCAGCCCTCGTAATCAAATAACCGTAAAGCTTCGGAGGACAAAACTCTGAAGCATCTGACTGGCCGCATCCGATACTCAGACCAGAGACTCGCTGTCGGATGCGCCTTTTTCTTGCATGCAACACAAGGACAAAGTATGAGCCTTTTGATGGATATCCAGGACTATCTGCGCCGTTATGGAACGGCTACACAACCGGAACTCGCGCAACAGTTCCGTACCACCTTCGAGATGGTGGAAATGGTGGCGGAGACTTTGAGAACCAAAGGTAAGGTGCGGTTCACGAAAACGATGCCGTCCTGTGTGAGCGGTGCTTGCTCGGGATCATGCGCTCAGGCACCGAAGCATGACGAAGGAAAGCGAGTGCCGGTGCGCGTCTATGAGTGGATCGCCGCCAAACCCTGACGGAGATTCGGCGCCTACTTGCTATAGCAGATCGTTGAGTAGCGTTGAAGGTGGCGTTTGAGAAAGCGGATCGAGCCAGTTTTCGTATTTCAACCCCATGTCGGCATAAAGCTCGAAGCCGGCTCGGCGATCGCCGGAGACAAGCACAAAGTTTCGGGAAAGTGCCTGATCGGCAATCAATGCGTCTTGAAACGACAACATACGGCCAAGACGGCGAGAGTGATCGTAAAGCTTGGCGGCAACTTCGGCGTCTTCTTTGGTAAAAGGTTCGATTTGTAAGATCTCAGTTAGTTTCTCGAAACGTTTGTGGTAACGAACGGCTTTTTTTGTCATGGCACCGTCGGGTGTCAATCGATATACGCCGTTCATAATTTCCATCCAACTGATCGAAGATGTGAAGAAAGTAGCGCCAAAGGCAGTCTTTGACCTCAAGAGAAGGTCATTGTCTACAGCTCGGACTGCTTCGATGAGAATGTTGGTGTCCAACAGATACGAGGTCATTTGAAAAGTTCCTTCGGCGTCCACGGTTCGCGGGGTTCAATTTCGAGAGGCTCGAGCTCTTCGCCTTCTTCTCGATTGAGCTGAGCCATTTCGTGCATAAAGAGCTGAAGACTGTTACAGAAGCCTTCGGGTAGGTCGGGCTTTGGCTTGAGGATAATTTCTCCGGTATCCGGATTGCGGCGAATCCAGACTTCTTTGGTGTCGAATCGAAATTCCTTCGGCAGCCGCACGGCCTGGCTACGGCCGGACATGAAAACTTTTGCGGTTTTGCTCATTTTTTTGTCTAAAAAAGATATATCAATGGGATATATCCAAGTGTAGCAAAGAAGCGCAATGATGTCTCTGCTCAAAGCGGTTTCGCCGTAGAATCCTTCGGTTTCAATGATTTCTAAAGGACTTCAAAATGGCCGGTGGCTTTGCGGACAAGAAAGCGTTGGTGCTTTTTTCAGGCGGACAAGACTCTACGACGTGTTTGGCGTGGGCGCTGAAAAATTTCAAGGAAGTGGAGACCGTCGGTTTTGACTACGGCCAGCGCCACACGGCTGAAATCACATGCCGCAAGCACATCCTAGAGACCATCGAAGACGTTCTGCCTTACGCCAAGGGGCGTCTCGGTCTGGATCACATGATTGACATGAAGGTGTTGGGCCAGATTTCGGAGTGCTCTCTGACGCGCGAGATCGAAATCGAGTTTGAAAAAGACGGTGTGCCCAACTCTTTCGTTCCGGCACGTAATCTTCTTTTTTTCACGTTTGCTTCTGCGATTGCCTATCGCCGCGGCGGCTCTGTTCTCGTGGGCGGCATGTGTGAAACCGACTACTCGGGCTACGCCGACTGCCGAGACAACACATTAAAGAGCCTGCAGGTGTCACTCTCTTTGGGACTTGACCGTCAGGTGGTGATTGAGACACCGTTGATGTGGCTCACGAAGGCAGAAACCTGGCAGCTGGCGCACGACCTCGGCGGCGACGTCTTCGTGGAGTTTGTACGCACTCAGACGCACACTTGCTATATGGGTAACCACGATGTCCTGCACGACTGGGGCTACGGCTGCGGCGAGTGTCCGGCCTGCAAGTTGCGTCAGGAAGGTTGGGAGAAGTGGGTCAAGAATCGACAGCACGCTCAATGACGAGTTCTGAGTTGATGTCCGTGATGCAGATTTAGGCAGTTGTCACGGAAATCGGATATACAAATGACACGGGCCGGAATTTCCGGCCCGAAATGTATCAGTGATTGCGGAATCGCTGTCTCGGATTGACGGCGTCCGGATTGGCGGCTTGAGAAAGCGTCCAGCGCGGTTTGGCTGAGAAGCTCCAGCGCTTGCGGGCGTTTTGAAGTTCCTCTTCAGTCATGCGTTGCAGACGCATCATGCCGGCCACGGCAATCATGGCGCCGTTGTCGGTGCACAAACGCTGAGGCGGGAAGAAGACTCGCGCACCGCGTTTGCGGCAGGCATCGATCAGGCTGGCTCGCAGCGTCTTATTGGCGGATACGCCGCCCGCCACTACCAACTGTTTGATGCCGGTTGTTTTGATGGCTTTGACGGCCTTGGTGGTGAGCACTTCGGCAACCGCTTCAGTAAACGCCAGAGCCAAATCCGAACGGAACTGAAGATCCGTGGGATCCTTGGCATCGTTGACGGCGGTCAGAACGGCTGTTTTGAGACCCGAGAAACTCATGTCAAGCGACGGAGAGTGCAGCATCGGACGCGGCAATTCAATGGCGCCGGGCGTACCTGTTTCGGCCAGACGAGAAACCGCAGGACCGCCGGGATAGCCTTCACCTAACAACTGCGCGGTTTTGTCAAATGCTTCTCCTGCGGCGTCGTCCAGTGTTTCTCCCAACAGTTCATAGCTGCCGAAAGCATTGACGCGCATAAATTGCGTGTGTCCGCCGCTTACCAGCAGCGCAATGAAGGGAAACTTGGGAGCTGGGTCGGCAAGGCAAGCTGAGAGCAGGTGACCTTCCAGATGGTGCACTCCGACCACGGGAATGCCTAAGGCATAGCCGATGGCGTGAGCGACGGACGAGCCAACCAGAAGCGCTCCGGCCAGACCCGGGCCTTCGGTGACGGCAACGGCATCAATTTCTTCTTTCTTGACGCCTGCGCGCGACAGGACGTCGTCAATCAACACAAGCGCACGGCGAATATGGTCGCGGCTGGCGAGTTCCGGCACAACGCCGCCGTAGGCTCGGTGCATGTCGATTTGCGTGTGGACGGCGTCTGCCAATAGTCCTTTTTCGCTGTCAATCAGCGCAACGCCGGTTTCGTCGCACGAGCTTTCAATGCCGAGAACTTTCATGTAAAAGAAAAATCAAAAATTGAGAAGTGCCACCATTTTAACGAGAACAGCCACGCTTGGCCTTGCAGCTGGCAAGGCCAACGAAACGCGATCACGCAATCATCAGCGATGAGGAGGCCTCGGGGGCGGAGGAGGCGGCGGACGATGCATCGGAGGCGGCGGCCCCCACATGAAGGGACCCCAGAGCATCATGCGGTCGTTGTAGAAGCGCTCCATTTCAAGTTCGGCCTGAAGCTGCGCTTGACGCTGCTTTGCGAGCTGCAGCGCATGCTGAAGATCTTTTTCAAGATCCGGGGCATCGGTCGGACGCTTCAAGACATAGCGAAACCGTGAATTTTCACCGCAGAGGACGATGGGATTGGGGGAGGATGCCTTGGCGCCCGACGGCCACGTGTAGGTAACGCCCAGAATGCGCGCACAGCCGTCAATATCTCGCGAAGCATCGAGATCATCGTTGGAAAACGAAACCGCAACGGGCGTAACGCCGTACTGTTGTCCGGCAACCGTCGTCACGACGGCTCCCTCGATGTCGCTTTCAAAAACAACCGTTGTGGAACAGCCGGTAAGAATCAGTGCCGAAACCGCAAGCGTAAAGATCGGTGTGCGCATGGCAAACCTCAAACGTGGTGCTTTTGCCATCATTTTACGGACGGCAGGCAAGCAGAAAAGCAAAGATTTGTTGAGGGCTGTTGCCTGTTGATAAGCCGAAGTGTGGATAACGAAGGAGGTTCTTCACAGGTTTTGGGGATAAGTGGGTGAGCAAACAGTGTCGGTCACTGATTTGCAACAATTTTTGTCATGTGCTCAAAAATTGGGCACGCAGCAAAACCGTGTTTGAAGGGTGTGAAAAACCCGCCTCAGCCGAAACCGAAGCGGGTTGATGCTAATCAGTAAATCTCAGGATGAGATTGTCAGATTAGAACTTGTGGCGCAGGCCGACCACGAACGTGAAGGCGCTGGGATCACGATCGTCAGTTGCAGTACCGTAATCAACAGAGTCCTGCATGTAGCTGGCGACAACATAGGCGTCCGTGCGCTTGGAGAACGGGTAGTCGTAGCCGGCAGACACGATGTAACGCTGGAATTCGTTATCCTTGTTGCCTGCACTGGTATCAGCAACGCTATCAGCAGCTTCTGCATCAACATAACCCACGCCAGCCATGATCTTGCCGCCGGCAACCGGGATGTTGGCAGAAAGGTTCAGACCGTAGCCCTTGATCTTGTCTGCAAAGTGAAGGTCAGCGTTGCTAACGAGGCTACCGAACGTCTTGACTTCGTCAAAGTACTGAGCGCCGAAGAAAATCTGAGCAACTTCGAAGTTGTAGTTGCCGCCCAGAGTAATCGTCAGGCTGTCGTCAATCTTGTCGCCGTTTTCAGCTCCGAACGTCTGGTAGTTGTAGGAGTCAACAGCGAAGTAGGCAGTCAGCGGACCATTCGCATACTTAGCACCGATGGCATAGTAGCGATCAAGGCTGGATTCGTTTTCCGAGCCCTTGAGCTGGTTCTTGGAGCCGTCATCACCCATGGAGTACTGGGCATATACCGTGAAGCCGGCAAACGACGGGGTCTGATAGGCGACCGTGTTATCCATCACAGCGCCGGTGGAAGCAGTGCTGCCAATTTGGTTGGAGTAGCCGCCCCAGTTGGAAGTGCCGAAGGCAGAGAGAACGCCAATCTGAGCCCAGGAGCTGGTACCGCAGTTGATCGAACCGATCTTGCCGAAGGCCAATTTACCGAAGCCGCCCTGAATGAAGAGAGAAGCTTCACGATCAAAGAACGTGTCGTTGTCAGCGCCGGTGTCAGCGGAGAAGCCATTTTCCAGAACGAAGCCAACCGTGAGGCCGTTGCCGAGATCTTCCGTGCCTTTGAAGCCGAAGCGGGAGCCGGACTGCATGCCGGAATTCATGCTAAAGGAGTCGGTAGCATCAGCGGCACCGTCCAGATCAACGTGGCTGTAGGCCAAACCTTCGTCAACGATACCGTAGAGCTGAACATCAGCAGCGAGAGCAGAACCGGCAAAAGCGCCGAGAACGGCAACTGCAGCAAGAGTCTTTTTCATTTTGATTTGTTCCTATAAAGATAGGGGATCTTTTTGATCAAAAAGGCCCGGGATTTAAGCGTTGCAAGCCTGCAAGGAACCGCAACATGCCCGAAGGCCCAATCACCCTTTGTTCCGAAAGGGTGAGGGCATTCTCACTCCGAATTGCTTAACTCTCAAATTCAAAAGCAAGCCTCAAATAGATGTGATGCTTTTTTACAACACATGAAGGGCGAAATTGCGGCTAACGGTCCTGATTTCGCGCTGGTCTCGCATTTTCAATCTGCCTGGCTAGGCTTCGGTGCGAAGATTGCTCTGTCCAACAACGGAGAGAACCATGCCCTTCGTTAATATCAAACTCACCGGTGATTCCGAAGCGCCAACTCCGGAACAAAAGGAACAACTCATTGCGGGCGTCACTAAACTCATCGCTGATGTGCTTGGCAAGGACACGACGCATCTGGTGGTCGTCATCGATGAGGTGCCGATGGCCAACTACGGCATCAACGGTAAAACCGTCAAGCAGCTGCGCTCGGAAAAGAAGGCCTAACACCTGAAAACAAGACGGGCGATCCGAAAAGACCGCCCGTCAGGAAGAATTAGCTGGTTTCCTGTTTACAGGAACTGAGCCCCGACAATGCCGGCAATCATCAGCGGGATGTTGTAGGCAATGAAGGTCGGTACGCAAGTGTCCCAAATGTGGTCATGCTGACCGTCAGCATTCAGACCGCTCGTGGGGCCGAGTGTGGTGTCGGAGGCGGGAGAACCGGCATCGCCCAGAGCACCAGCGGCCGACATCAGAAGAATGGTGGCAGGAAGCGAGAAACCCACAGCGGAGCACAGCGGCACATAGATCACGGCTAGGATCGGCACGGTACCGAAGGATGTGCCGATGCCCATCGTCACAATAAGACCGATGCCGGTAATGATGGTGGCAGCCAGAATCTTGTTGGAGTGCAGATAGGGAACGACGCTCTGAATCAGTTCATTAACAGCGCCTGTTTCCTTGAGAATGGCTGCATATCCGCCTGCAATGAGCATCACAAAGGCGATAAAGCCCATCATGGAAATGCCGCCGGCAATGTGATCGTCCAATTCACGGAAAAGGAAGGCGCGGCCAAGAATCATGACCAGAAGACCGATCAAAGCGGCAAGCGGCAGAGACTGCCAAATGAGCTGAACCACAACGGCCAGAACAATGGCCAGAAGCGTTGCCCAGTGTTTGAGTTCAAACTTCTTGATTCCCTCGGCCTTGGTTTCCATGCCGATGACCGGGCGGTCTTCGTAGTGACGCGGTTTACGATAAAGCACAAAGACAGCAATCAGCAGACCGACCAACATGGAGGCACCGAGAATCCAGTTGACGGAGGCGACGTCCGACACCGTGGTCTTCATGCCGCTTTGGGTCATGCTGTCAGCGACGATGCCCTGGAAGATAAGACCGAAACCAACGGGCAGCGTGATGTAGGGAGCCTTCAGGCCGAAGCTGAGAGAACAAGCGACCGCACGGCGGTCAAGCTGCATCTTGTTCATCAGATAGAGCAGCGGCGGAATCAAGAGCGGAATGAAGGCAATATGCACCGGCACCACGTTTTGAGACAAGCAGGCAATGGCGGCCAAAACGAGACAGAAGACCGCCGGACGAGACCCCAGATGTCTGGAAATCCAGGAAACAAGCACCTGCATTAAGCCTGTGTGCGCAATGGCAACGGCAAAGGTGCCCAGCAGGATGTAGGAAAGCGCGGTGGTGGCGTTGGCGGAAAAGCCGTCGGCCAGAAGCGTCATCGTTTTGCCGATGTCAATGCCGCCCGACAGGCCGGCGGTGATGGCCGCAAGGATAAGCGCAACAAGAACGTTGACCTTGACCAGGCAGAGTACGCAAAGTACCAACACCGACAAGATGATGGGGTTAAAGAGCAAGTCCATCAGGGAGCCTCGTTTGGATTTTTGAAAGAGGGGAACTGTGGCGAAGAAAAACTTGCCAGAGCTTCATTGTTTTAAATTGTTTCAACGGATACTACCGCATTTGATAGTGCCAAGGAAAGAGATTTGGCGCGCTCTACAGCCTTTTGCCTAGAGGTCTTTGTGTTGTAGGAAAGGGGTGAAAGCTCTGGCCCTGAAGTGGTATTAGAGTGTCGAACAGACTCCCATTCGAGGAGCTTGGTAGCTTTATCCGGTAGTTGAATGAAGCCACCTTTCTGCGAAATCCATACCACTTCACAAAAAAGGCAACAAAAAACCGCGAACCCTTGATTCTCGGGCCTTCGCGGCAATTTCGACATTCAACGGTGTCGCCCGTTTGGTGTAGATGGCGTCCCCATGGGGATTCGAACCCCAGTTCTAACCGTGAGAGGGTCATGTCCTAGGCCTCTAGACGATGGGGACGAGAGGCTTTCATTTGAGAGGCACCATTGTACGACCTGACAAGAAAATTTCAAGTCGTTTTGCGATCAAAAGCCGACCAAACATCGTGTGCTTGATCGGCCTGACTGCTCAGGGAAACCTTGTCAGTGTTTGTCTCGGAAGCTTCCCGACACCAAATTGAATTCAAAGAAACGGCATTCCAACGGACCGTTGAATAGCGGCGTCTTCTTGCTTTCCTTCAGACGCATCTGACGCGGCAGATTGCGGTCGCTTGTAAGGAAGCGTGCCGTCCAGCCCGAGAAGTTGTGCTTCAGGTTGTCGGCCACATCCTTCATCATGGACGCTACCGTCGCACTCTTCGGATTGGACTGTTCACCGTAGGGAGGGTTGGCCACAATGAGACCGGCCGGTGCGGGCGGCGTTACCTGACGAGCGTCGCACTGGGTAAACGTAAGGCGTCCGTCGTCAATCAATGCGCCAAGTCCTGCGCGGCGGGCATTCTGTTCTGCCTTGCCGACCACAATAGTGCTGATGTCGCTTGCGGCAATTCTCACTTTTGTGTGCATGTTGACTCGGGCTTTGGCTTCTTCGAGTTCTTCCTGCCAAATGTCACGCTCAAAGCCAGCGAAGTTTTCAAACAGGAACTTGCGCTTAAGACCGGGGGCCACTCCGCAGGCGGCAAGTGCAGCCTCGATGGCAATTGTGCCGGAGCCGCAGAACGGATCCACGAGCGGCGTATCGGCACTCCAGTCTGCAAGCATCAGAAGACCGGAAGCCAAGTTTTCCTTGAGCGGCGCTTCGCCCTTGTCCGTACGCCAGCCGCGCTTGAAGAGCGCTTCACCGCACAAGTCAAGATAGAACGTGCAGTGCGTGTCGTCGGCAAAAGCAAACACGCGGATTTCAGGATGCGCCGTGTCCACGCTCGGACGTCGGTCCATGAAGTGCATGAAACGATCGCAAATGCCGTCCTTGATGCGCAAAAGCGTGAAGTCCAGGCTGCGCAAGGGAGAGCGACGGGCATTGATGTCCACGCGAATCGTTGCGTCGGGACCAAACCAGTTTTCCCACTTCGTGCGGCAGGCAAAGTTGTAGATGTCTTCTTCGTCTTGATAGTCCGATACGCCCACGCGCATCAGAATGCGGCTCGCCGTGCGGCAGTAAAGGCAAGCACGCTGTGCCATGAGCATCGAGCCGGTGAACGTGACGGCTCCTCGTTGAACGCGAAGGCCGGTGATGCCGATGGCTTCGAGTTCCTGGGCGCACAGCTCTTCAAGCCCCAAGGGCACGACAACATAGAAATGAGTGGGATTTTTCATTGAGATTCGTGGTTTTGCCGCTTGCGCGGGAATCGACTGCCGTCGGATCATGTCCGACGACAACAAAGGTATGAAGTGTTGTTGGTGCGAATTGTAAGGAAGAACGATCGCTTCTGGACAGAAACAATTTTTGTGCACCGATTCTGATCTTCTATGCTCTTCGGTTGGCGGCTCTATTCGTGTCTTGCGTATGATTTCTGTCCGTGTCCGTCATTTTTCCGGATTGTGCCATGCGTTACTTTTGGTCGAAGCTCTTTGCGGTTGCGTGCGTAGCCTGCGGTTGCGCCGTTGCTGTTGCCGCCCCGCTTCACGACGATCGGCCGGTGGTGCGTATCGGCTTGGTAGACACTTTTTCGCCGGAGTTTTACATCAATACCTATGCCGCAACGGTTCAATACCTTAAGCGGCAATTGCCACAGTATCGGTTTGAGTCAGTTGAATTTGCCAATGACGCAGCGGTGACGCCTCAAGAAGTTAGCAAGCTTGATTTTCTTGTCAGCAGTGCCGGCACCTTCGGCATCCGAGGGCCGGAGCTCGGCGCCGAGCACATCGTGATTCGCAAACGTTCGGACGTAAACAACGCTTCGAGAAGCGTAGCGGCTGTTTTTGTGACCAGGGCTGACAACGCCCGCATCAATTCGCTGCAAGACATGCGGCACAA
>UMFM01026669.1_pt1 | contig 11062 bp, 8 predicted proteins | sample 1965011 | NCBI WGS metagenome assembly UMFM01 (sample SAMEA4836046, study PRJEB28245) | human gut metagenome | biome: gut microbiome; material: fecal sample | place: Denmark | collected 2008 | reverse complement strand
TAGTCAGCTGCTCTAATCCGCTGGGCTACTGGCGCATGTTGTCTTTCAGACAACTCGATATATAATACACGCCGTTCAGCTGAATGCAACTCGGCGTGTTGCGGCGAGTCGCACCATCCCGACCACTACCGCAACGGCGTATTTACTGGCCTCACGCCTCGTGTGTACGGACTCGGTCAAGCAAAACCGACTGCGCAACTTTGAGACGTCCCTGCGGCACATCCACGGCTTCGCGCAGGAGTTTGGGCGTGCTGGAACCCTCTACGGACGCCTTGTCCACAATCACCTGCCTCACATCATCCAAACTCGGCAACTGGAACATCGTGTCCTGCAACGTACGTTCGATAATCGAACGCAAACCGCGTGCGCCGGTCCCCTGCTTGATAGCGATATCAGCAATCGCCCGAATGGCCTGTTCTGTGAATTGCAGATCGACGCCGTCGACGGCGAACAGTTTACGGTACTGCTTGATCAGCGCGTTGGCTGGCTGGGTGAGAATCGCCGTCAGATCGTCTACGGTAAGTTCCTTCAGCACACTGGTGACCGGCAAACGTCCGATGAACTCAGGCAACAGTCCGAACTCGGCCAGATCATCGGCATTGACCTGTTCGAGCAATTCCTCGTCTTTCATGTCGGCGTCGTGCCAATTCGCGCCGAAGCCGGTCTCTCGACGGCCCAATCGCTTGCGAACAATGTCCGTCAGCCCCACGAACGCACCGCCGCAGATGAATAGGATGCCGCGTGTGTCCATCTGCGCAACGTCCTGCTCCTTATGCTTGCGCGTGCCCTCCAACGGCACGGAGGCGATGGTTCCTTCCAAGATCTTCAGCAACGCCTGCTGAACGCCCTCACCGGACACGTCACGGGTGATGGAGGTGTTCTCACCGGATTTGCGGGCGATCTTATCGATTTCGTCAATGTAGATGATGCCGTGCTGGGCTCGGCTTACGTCGCCATCCGCAGCTTGGAGGAGACGTTGGAGCACGGTTTCCACATCGTCGCCTACATAGCCGGCTTCGGTCAGGGTGGTGGCGTCGGTGATGACGAACGGCACGTTCATTACGCGGGCCAACGCCTGCGCAAGATAGGTTTTGCCCACGCCGGTGGGGCCGAGCAACAGAATGTTTGACTTGGCGACCTCGACGTCAGCCAAAGGGTCATTGCTGCGGCGGGTAGCACGCGTCTGGGTGGGAACGGATTGCTTGGCTTGTTTGCTGGTCTGTCCACTGTGCCCGTTATTCCCGTCAAGCTGCTCAGCGGACTCCTGAAGCTCCATATTGACGCGTTTGTAATGGTTGTATACGGCTACGGATAATGCGCGCTTGGCGTTCTCCTGACCGATGACGTAGCGGTTGAGATAATCGAAGATCTGAGCGGGCTTGGGCAGGCTCAGCGAATTGACCTCGGCATCTTTGACACGCTCCTCGGAGATGATGTCCACGCACAGGGCGATGCATTCATCGCAGATGGAGGCGTTGGGACCGGCCACCAGTTTTCGTACCTGATGTTCGGTTTTGCCGCAGAACGTGCAACGGGGTACGTCCTCGTTGTAGCTCACCACACGTCCCATGATTCTCCTTTGCCGACTGCGCCGCACCGTCGAACCGCCACGCTGCGCATTATCATTGCCATCCTTGAAATACAATACCCCCGGTCGTTGCCGACCGAGGGTATTGCAATGTCCGGAAGTTTTACTGGCGGTGTTCCAACACCTCGTCCACGATGCCGTATTCCTTGGCTTCAGGAGCGGTCAGGAAAGTGTCCACTTCGATGTCGCGGCGAATCTTCTCGACGTCCTGGCCGGTGTGCTTGGCGAGGGTCTCCTCCAGCCATTCGCGCATACGCAGCATTTCCTTGGCCTGAATCTCGATCTCCGTGGCCTTGCCGAAGCCTTGGTCGATGGCCGGCTGGTGGATGAGCACACGGGCGTTCGGCAGCATCAGGCGCTTGCCCTTGGTGCCGGAGGCCAGCAGAATGGCGGCGGCGGAGGCGGCCTGGCCGAGACACACGGTCTGCACGTCGGGCTTGATGTACTGCATGGTGTCGTAGATGGCGGTCATGGCCGTCATCGAACCGCCGGGTGAGTTGATGTACATCATCACGTCACGGTTCGGATCTTGGGATTCGAGGACCAGCAGCTGGGCCATCACGTCGTCGGCGGAGGCGTCGTCCACCTGCACGCCGAGGAAGATGATGCGATCCTCGAACAGGCGGGAGTAGGCGTCCTGGGTCTTCATGCCATACGGGGTCTTCTCCACGAACTGCGGCATGATGTAACGGTTGGTCGGCGCGGGCTGGACTGCGCGGGCGGAGGCCGGCATAAAACCGGCTACGCCCTGACGGCCGGCCAAGCGGTCGGCACGGGCGGCGAACTTTGCTTCTTCACTTGCCATGAGTCTCACTCCCCCTGCTGGTTGTTGCCGATGGTGTCCGACGTGGTCACGAGCTTGTCCACGAAGCCATAGTCGAGGGCTTCCTGGGCGGTGAACCAGTGGTCGTATTCGTTGTCGCGGTAGATTTCCTCGAGGGTGTGGCCGGTCTGCTCAGCGGTCAGCTCGCTCATGGTCTTCTTCATGTCCATGATGAGCTCGGCGTTGATGCGCACGTCAGTGGCGGTGCCGCCGATGCCGCCGGAAGGCTGGTGCATGAGCACACGGGCGTGCGAGGTCAGGTAACGCTTGCCCTTGGTACCGGAGCTCAGCAGGAACTGGCCCATGGAAGCACACATGCCCAGGCCCACGGTCGCCACGTCAGGCTCGATGAGCTGCATGGTGTCGTAGATGGCCATGCCGGCGGTGATGGAGCCGCCCGGCGAGTTGATGTACAGCCAGATGTCCTTCTTCGGGTCTTCGGCGGCCAGCATCAGCAGCTGAGCGCAGATGCGGTTGGCCATATCGTCCTTGACCTCTTCACCCATCCAGATGATGCGGTCTTTGAGCAGACGGTTGAAAATCGGGTCGACGGGGCCGGCCGGGACGTCATCGCCCGCCATGACCGGCAAGGTCGCAAAGGTATTGCTCACCTTGATTCTCCTTCTAATTACTCGAACATTGTTCAGACTACCGCCTTGAAGCGACTGAAGGCGTCTTTTCGCGTGCTTTTTGGCGGGTAGCGTAGGGATTTCGGTTATTCCAAGGTATCGAGGACGTCGTCAATGAGGAGGCGCGTCTGGGAGGCGGCATCGTCGCCCAGACGCGGGAAGCGACGGGCGGCATTGGCGGGGCTGGCACTGGCGGCTCGCGCTACGTTGGACTTGCTGGCACCATGGGCCACGGCTTTTTCCGCGAGCCGATCGACCAGTGAATCGGCGACTTGGCGCATCTGTTCGGCCACCCATAATTGGGCCATATCCGCAGGTAAGTCGTAGTCTTCGGCCACATCGCTGGCTGCCTCCTGAATGGCGGCCCATAACACCATGAATGGCTTTCGATAGTAGTCAATCTGCTCAGTGAGCGGCTCAGCGGCAAGCAATTCAAGTGCCGAGCGAATTTCTGTATTTTCTGACATAGCTTTCTTTACCTCGGCTCCCCTCTCTGAGGGGAGCTGTCGCCATAGGCGGCTGAGGGGAGTTTCGACCGGGGCAGCTCCCCTCAGAGAGGGGAGCCAGAATATATGTATTTACTTACGACTCAGCAACCACTTTGATATCAGTGACGACGTGGCCACGGCCATGCCGACCGGCACAAAGAAGGTAATCGGCGCTTCAGAGAGCTCCATCACCAAGCACATGGCCATAAGCGGTGCCTGTTGTGAGGCCGAAAGCACCGAAGCCGCACCGATCAAGGCACACGCGGTTACCGAATCGGTCGGAAACATCAGTATCCATACGAGGCCGAGCATCGCACCCAGCGTGGAACCTAATGCGATGCCGGGCTGCAGCACACCGCCCGACGCACCGGAGCGAATGGTCATCAGCGTCACCAGCGCTTTGGCAACAAAGGTGAGTGCCAACACACCCAGCAACATCCAGATATTGGACTGGGACAGCGGGAAACCGGCGTTCATCACGGATCCAGAAGGGCCGCTCCCACCCTGAAGCATGGCCCAGAACGATGCCATTCCAGAGCCCGCTCCCCCGCCAGAGGCCGAATCGGATACATTACCGCCGCCCGTCAGCAAGTTCCATGGAGAGGCGGCCGCTGAAGATGCCGACTGCATGGCACCAGCAGTGCCGGCGGTTTCAGGAATGAATGTGCTGAATCCAAGTTGCGCTGCGGCACGGCCGTTGCCCATCACCTGCGGCACAACAGTCGCCACCAAACCGGTGATGAGACCAGCCAGCGGCATCTGCCACAGAATAGCCTTACCGGTTGGCTTGTGCGCTTCCGCCCATTGCGAACCTTTTCGGAACAATGCGCCGCCCACTCCACATGCCGCACCGCAGATCAGAGCGAACACCATTAACGTTGGCGTGGATTCCGGTTGCATGGCGGTAATGTCGTAGAACAGGTGATGCCCTTTGATCGCAACCGCCACGAATGCGGCAATGGCAGACATGCCCAGTCCAAACGCAACTTTTTCGATTGTCACATCTACCAACAGGATTTCGACGGCGAAGAACATGCCGGCCAGTGGCGCGTCATAGACGCCTCCTAGACCAGCACCGGCAGCCACTGCCACCACCATGCGCCGGTCGATGCCGTCAACGCCCTCGATATGGAACAGGTCGCAGAAACGTTGCGCGAGCATGGCGCCGAGTTCGCGTGGGGCGACTTCTCGGCCGATCGAGGCACCGGAGCCGACGATGAAAATCTGCAATACCACATGCGCAATGGTTTGCCAGAAAGGCATTCGCTTTCCTGCCACGGCCTTCTTGACTGAGGGCACCGCAGTCGTTTTGTGTCGCAGCAGATACCAGATAATGCCTGCGATGCTGAGTCCCACGGTCACCGATATCGCACGGCGTGCAGCGGGCACGCCGAATGGACCAGACAATTCTGGGCCTTCGATGTAGCCGAGCAGCACATGTTCAACGCCGTAGAGCAACAGGGTCAGCAGACCTGCTCCCACACCGATGAGCACGCCGAGCACAATGGTCGCCGCAGCGAGCCAACCAAGGCGTTTGATAGTAACCGTTGGCTGCATGTCAACCTCCACACCCTATGCAACGAGTATGCCTTGGGAACTCCCCTCAGTCTCGCTACGCTCGACAGCTCCCCCCCCCCAAAAAAAAAGAGGGGAGCCAAAGGAATAGTCCTTTTGCCAGAATAGGAAGAGCCCGGAACCATGAAACACGATTCCGGGCTCAAACAATCACGCTAACGCGATGAGGCTATGCTCACTCAGCATCCTTGGCGTCATCCTTGGCGGACAGTTCGTCGGCCACGGCGGCAGCAGCGGAAGCGGCCTCGACGGACTCGGACTCTTCGTCCTCAGCGGCCTCGCCCAGGAAGGCGGAGAGGTCCACAACCTCGCCATCAGCGGTGAACTTGACGGCGCGCATGCCGGCGAGCAGGCCCTTGGAACGGCCGACTTCCTGCACAGCGGAGCCAAGCTGGCCATTCTTGATGATGGCCTGGATGAAGTTGTTCGGATCCATGCCGTACTGCTGGGCGATGGAAGCGAGGAAGTTGAACACGTCGGACTGGGACACCTGAACGTCCAGCTTCTCGGCCAGAGCGTCGAGCACCATCTGATCGCGCAGATCCTTCTCCACGGTCTCCTCGGCCTGAGCCTTCTGCTCCTTGGTGGCCTTCTCCGGGTCCGGGGTCATGCCCTTGAGCTGCTCTTCGACCATGTTGGCCTTGACGCCCTTCGGCACCGGGATCTCGAGGCCTTCCTGCAGCTTGGCGATGAAGGCATCGCGAGCCTCGGTGGCCTGACGACCTTCGGCGTCCTGAGCGGCAGCCTTGCGGATGTCAGCCTTGAGCTCGTCCAGAGTGTCGAACTCGGAAGCTTCGGAAGCGAACTCATCGTTCAGCTCCGGCAGTTCCTCAGCCTTGACGGAGTTGACCTTGACCTTCACGGTGGCCTTCTGGCCCTCGTGCTCGCCGGCTTCCAGCGTGCCTTCGAAGGTGGTCTCCTCGCCGGCGGACAGGCCGTCAAGGGCCTCGTCCAGACCGTCGAGCATGGTGTTGGAGCCGAGCTCGTAGCTCACGCCTTCCTGGGAGTCGACGGTCTCGCCGTCAATCTCAGCAGTCAGGTCGATGTTGGCGAAGTCGCCCTTGGCGGCCGGGCGGTCCACGCCGACCAAGGTGCCGAAGCGCTGACGCAGGGCCTCGAGGCGCTTGTCGACGTCCTCATCCTTGACTTCCGGCTTGGAGATGGCGATCTCAAGACCGTCGATTTCCGGCAGTTCGATGTCAGGACGACGCTCGACGGTGGCGGTGAACTTCAGCTTGGTCTCGTCGTTGGCGGACTGCGGAACATCCTGCACGTCGAACTCCGGCTGAGCCATCGGACGAATCTTCTTCTCATCCAGGGCCTTGGAGTACAGCTCCGGGACCGCGTCGTTCACGGCCTCACCGGCGACGGCGGCGAAACCGATGCGCTGGTCGATGATCTTGCCGGGAACGTGGCCCTTACGGAAGCCGGGAACGTTCACCTGCTTGGCGATTTCCTTACGGGCCGCATCCAGATACGGGTTGAGCTCTTCCGGTTCAACAGTGACGGTGAGCTTCACCTTGGTGGGCTCGAGGTTACGAACGCTGATCTTCACGCTAATGACTCCTCAAAAGTCGTTATTTCTTACAGTTCTGCCGTAAGGCAACCTCTACATGATAACGCCACTTACGGACGGTGCAATGAGTTTCACTTGCCAGTTCCTTGCGCCCTGCTCGATCAGGAACGTCTCGACGTCCACTTCCACCGGGTCTTCCACCCAGCACAGATTGCGTAGGATCTGTGGCTTGATGATCATCTCGGCCGGCGTGCGGGTGTCTTCGGCGATGCGGTTGATCACACGCCGTACCCGCTGCAGACGGTCATAACGCTCCGGATGGCGCTGTTGCCACAGCCGCATGGATCGGGGCGCGTTCACCACACCGTTTTCGTCCTGTTCGGGGGCTGGCATGGTAGGCCATTGGGTGGGCTTCAGGGCCATGGCTCGATCGATGGCCTGCTTCCAGACCTTCGGTTTGACCGTACGCTGAATCGGCGCGTACCGCTCGAACATTTTGTCCTGCTCGGTGCCGGTATGGATGCGCACACGCTCGTTCAGGGATCGGAGCGCGCGGAATTGGGCAGCATTGTGCGGCTTGTTGGTCGCCGCCTCGATGATTGATGAATCGGCCAATAACAGGCTGGGCGCAATATCGTATTGCCGGGCGAGTCGGTCGCGCTCCTCCCATAGGGATTTGGCGATGGCCAAGCCCCTTGGATCACGACTCAGCTGGGTGATGCGCGAGATACGCAGCCAAGGAATCGGATGCGGTTTGCGCGGGGCAAGGCCCGCAACCAAAGCGTGAGAAAACTCTTCAGCGGCCCACTCGTCCTTGCCTGTGGCTTTCAGGTCACGACGCATCATGGTTTCAAGTTCGATAAGCACCTCCACGTCGAGCGCCGCATAGTTACGCCAGTCGCGCGGCAGCGGACGGTAGGACCAATCGGCGGCGGAATGCTCTTTGGCTAGCGTGATGCCGAGGTAGTGTTCGGTGACGGCGGCCAGACCGAAGCGGTGCAGGCCGAGCAATCGCGCCGCTATTTCCGTGTCGAACAGGGCTTTGGGTTTGAGCCCGATTTCGGCGAATCCGGGCAAGTCCATCAGAGAATCATGCAGAATCCACGTGGCGTCGCCCACGGCGTCATTGAATTCATTCCAATCAGCTCCGGCCCGGGTCAGGGCGACGGGATCAAGCAAGGCGATGCCTGCACCCTCACGTTTGAACTGAATCAGCCAATCCTCGTGTCCATAGCGGAAGCCGGACGCCCGTTCGGCGTCGGCGGCCAGCGAGCCCGTCGCCTCGGCCATCGCATCGTAGACACGATGATAGCCGTCCAGCGTCGAAGTGACATCGGGTACTCCCCCGCGAGGCTCTTTCAGCAGTCGGGGTTCGGTGTCACGGATGTCACTCAACTGGCGTCATCCTCCTCAAAACGGATGGTGGATCTGATGAATGCGGCCCACGAGCGGACTTGTGCGCCGGCGTCCATAGTACCGTCCGGCCCGGTCCCGTCAAGCGGGGTCCATGAGACGCGAATCTCACACCCGGCGCTGGTGGAGCCGGCCATCGAGCCAAAAGCCGTGTTTTGGGTCACGGTGACTGTGCCGGATACCGAATCCGGCTCGATGCCGTCGAAATAGTCGCACATGTCATCCCAGTACATGCCGGGGGTCAGAGAATCGTTTTCGGCGGTTTCCAGCGGCAGTCGCGCGAACGCCACGCAACGCCAGTTGGAATCCCAGTCAATGCGCAGCTCATGAGCATAAAGTATCATGATCCAGCCTGTGGCGATTCGTGATTCGGCATCGCTGCCAAGACCGGCGGAAAAAGCATCGCCGAGGGCACGCTCTCCCGCTTCGAATTCCACGCCGATACCATAATCGGCCAAGGTGGAAGGCACGGGAATCTCCCGATAGCGCACGTCATGGATGCGCTTCATGGTGCTGACGGATTCGACGGCTGCCCATACTTCATCTGGCACACCCTGAGGGCGCACGGGGCGTCCGTCGTTGGACTCTCCCGTAGGAAATGCGTAGATGTCGGCCATATCTCTAGGGTATGGGCGAACGGGCCGAATCGTGGTATTTACGCGCGGTTCGGCCCTGCAATTTAATACACGGTGAAGCCGTGGTCCTTGAACTGGTTGGCCACCCGTTCGCGGGTGGCGGCGTTGGGTCCCTTCTGGTTCTCCAGCGGGTATGGGATGCGCAGTTCGTGCCACTTCGGGCGGCCAAGCTGGTGGAATCCCAGCACGTCGATGTGTTCGACGGCATCGCCGAAGGACTCGCAGATCTTCGCCACGTTTTCGACGTTCTCTTCGGAGTCGGTCAGGCCCGGCACGAGCACAAATCGCACCCAGATCTTCTTGCCGGCCTTGGCCAGTCGCTGGCCAAAATCGATGGTGGGCTGCAAGGTGCCGCCGGTGACCTTGTGATAGGTCTCCTCGTCGCCGGATTTGACGTCGAGCAGACACAGGTCGATGTCCTCGAGCATCTCGTCGGTGTAATTCGTGTTGAGGAAGCCGGACGTATCGAGGCAGGTGTGCACGCCCATCTCCTTGGCGGCATGGAACACACGCGAGACGAAGGCGGGCTGCATCATGGATTCGCCGCCGGAGAAGGTGATACCGCCATGCGTGGCCTTGAACAGGTCCTTGTAACGATCGACCTTCTTGATCATGGCGTCAAGGTAGACGGGCTTGCCGTCGCGCATCTTCCAAGTGTCCGGGTTCTGGCAGTACTGGCAGCGCAGCGGGCAGCCGGACATGAACACGGTCATGCGGGTGCCCGGTCCATCCACGGAGGTGTTGATGTCCCAAGAGTGGACGAAGCCGATATCGCCGGATTTCAGGGCGGAAAGGCGGTCACGTCGGTCGAGTCCGATTGGGGATTCAAAGCCGGAAAGGCCACCCATCAAAGTCTGCGAGGCATAGGTCTTCGATTCCTTGAGCATATGCCTGGTCGTGGTGCGGAACGTGGGTGTTGCGGGCATCGTTGTCCTCCTGTTCCAAATGATGCGAAAGTCTGTGGGAAATAAGGAAGGGGTGGAGCCGTGCCCCACCCCTTCAGTTAGTCATTGCCGCGGTTCGCGGGGTTGGTCATCAGTCGACGACGGCACCCTGGTGGAAGGTACGGGAGATGACGTCGAGCTGCTGCTCCTTGGTGAGCTTGACGAAGTTCACCGCGTAGCCGGAGACACGCACGGTCAGGTGCGGGTACTTTTCGGGGTGCTCGACGGCGTCCTCCATGGTCTCCTTGCGCAGAACGTTGATGTTCGCGTGGTAGAGGCCGTGGCCGTTGCCGGCGTCCAGAATGCCGACCAGGTTGCCGATGCGCTCGTCCTCGTCGCGGCCCAGGCCATCAGGGGTGATGGTGTTGGTCAGCGAGATGCCGTCAAGAGCGTCGTTGTAGTCGATCTTGCCGACGGAGAACATGGACGGCAGCATGCCGTGGGAGTCCATGCCGTTCTCCGGGTTGGCGCCCGGAGCGTACGGGGTGCCCTTGGCGTGGCCGGACGGGAAGGAACCGGTGTTCTTGCCGTACTCGACGTTGGAGGTGATCGTCAGGATGGACTGGGTCGGGACGGCGCCGCGGTAGACCGGGAGCCTCTTGACCTGGCCCATGACCGTGGAGACGACCCACTTGGCGATGTCGTCGGCGCGGTCGTCGTCGTTGCCGTAGACCGGGAACTCGCCCTCGGTGCGGTAGCCGACGATCAGGTCGTCGTCGGCGCCCTCAACGTACTCGTACTCGTGGCCTTCCAGGGTCTTCGCGTCCTTGTTGTAGATCGGGTAGACCTTGGCGTACTTGACGGCGGCGAGGGAGTCGGCGGCGATGGACAGACCGGACATGCCGCAGCCGAGGGTGCGGTACACTTCCTTGTCGTGCAGGGCCATCTCGATGGACTCGTACGCGTACTTATCGTGCATGTAGTGGATGATGTTCAGGGCCATGACGTAGGTCTCGGACAGCCACTCGAGAGCCTTCTCGTAGTTGTTCTTGACCTTCTCGTAGTCCAGGGTGCCGTCGGCCTCCGGGGTAATCGGCTCGATCACGCCCTTGTCGATGACCTGCATGCCGGTCATCTCGTCGCGGCCGCCGTTGATGGCGTACAGCAGGGCCTTGGCGGAGTTCACGCGGGCGGCGAAGAACTGCATCTGCTTGCCGACACGCATCGGGGACACGCAGCATGCGATAGCCGCGTCGTCGCCCCAGTGGCTACGAATCTCCTTGTCGGACTCGTACTGGATGGCCGAGGTGTCGATGGAGATCTTGGCGCAGAAGCGCTTGTAGGCCTCAGGCAGCTTCGGATCCCAGAAGATGGTGATGTTCGGCTCGGGGCCAGGTCCGAGGTGCTCGAGGGTCAGGGTGTTGAGCAGACGGAACGAGGTCTTGGTGACCATCGAACGGCCGTCATCGCCGAAGCCGGCGTCGGACCAGGTCGCCCAGTACGGGTCGCCG
>UMFM01031475.1_pt1 | contig 11070 bp, 9 predicted proteins | sample 1965011 | NCBI WGS metagenome assembly UMFM01 (sample SAMEA4836046, study PRJEB28245) | human gut metagenome | biome: gut microbiome; material: fecal sample | place: Denmark | collected 2008 | reverse complement strand
CACAAGCAGCCCATACAGCTCATCTAAGGCAGCAGCAGACCTGTTAGTTCTTGCTTATCACAGAACATACGGACTGCCGGTATCTATCAGCAGATGTTCCAACAACTACGGACCATATCACTTCCCGGAGAAACTGATCCCGCTGATGATCGCCAATGCACTGAATGACAAGCCGCTTCCGGTATACGGAGAAGGATTAAATGTACGTGACTGGTTATATGTAGAAGATCACTGTAAAGCAATCGACCTGATCATCCATAACGGAAGAGTCGGAGAAGTATACAACGTAGGCGGACACAATGAGAAGACAAACATCGAGATCGTAAAGATCATCTGTAAAGAGCTTGGAAAACCGGAAAGTCTGATCACTCACGTTGCAGATCGTAAGGGACATGATATGCGTTATGCGATCGATCCTACAAAAATCCACAATGAACTTGGATGGCTTCCGGAGACCAAATTCGAAGATGGTATTAAGAAGACGATCAAATGGTATCTTGAAAATAAGGAATGGTGGGAGACGATCATTTCCGGAGAATACCAGAACTATTATGAGAAAATGTATGCTCACCGGGAGGAGATTTAAGAATGAAAGTATTAGTGACAGGTGTTGGCGGACAGCTTGGTCATGACGTGATGAACGAACTGGCATCCCGTGGTTATGAGGGAATCGGTTCTGACATCAAAGAAACATACAGCGGAATCCAGGATGGTACAGCGGTAACAACAATGCCATATGTGCCGATGGATATCACAGATGCATCTTCTGTAGAAAAAGTTCTGACAGATGCAAAACCGGATGTAGTGGTACACTGTGCTGCATGGACGGCCGTAGATCTTGCAGAAGACGAAGATAAGAAAGACATCGTAAAAGCAGTCAATGCAACAGGAACAAAGAACATTGCAGATGTGTGTAAAAAGTTAGACTGTAAGATGGTATACATCAGTACAGACTATGTATTTGACGGACAGGGAGAGAAAGCCTGGGAACCTGACTGTAAGGATTACAAACCACTGAATGTATATGGAGAGACAAAACTTGCCGGAGAGCTTGCGGTATCGGAGACGCTGGATAAATACTTCATCGTACGTATCGCGTGGGTATTCGGAAAGAACGGTAAGAACTTTATCAAGACAATGCTCAATGTAGCAAAGACACACAATACATTGAAAGTTGTAAATGACCAGATCGGAACACCAACCTATACATTTGACCTTGCAAGACTTCTCGTTGACATGATCGAGACTGACAAATATGGTTACTATCATGCAACAAATGAAGGCGGATATATCAGCTGGTATGATTTTACAAAGGAAATCTTCCGCCAGGCAGCAGAGCTTGGTCATGACGAATACGGCGAAGACAAGGTGACGGTTCTGCCGGTAACAACAGAAGAGTACGGTGTATCCAAAGCAGCAAGACCTTTCAACAGCAGACTGGACAAGAGTAAACTTGTGGAAAATGGATTTACTCCACTTCCGACATGGCAGGATGCGCTTGGAAGATATCTGAAAGAAATCGAATTCTAAATTTTATATAGGTGAAGAATAATCTCAGCCACATGACGTGGCTGGGATTAACTCACGTATAAATCATTTAAAACAATAAGGAGACGTAATAATGGGACAGATTAAAGTAGAAAAAAACGCAGGCGGTATCCAGGGACTCTGTGTAATTGAACCAACAGTACATGGTGACGCAAGAGGATACTTTATGGAGACATATAACCAGAAAGATATGGAAGAAGCAGGACTTACAATGCAGTTCGTTCAGGACAACCAGTCAAGTTCTACAAAGGGAGTCTTAAGAGGATTACATTTCCAGAAAGAATTTCCACAGGGAAAACTGGTACGTGTCGTAAAAGGTTCTGTATTTGACGTGGCAGTAGACTTAAGAAGTGACAGCGAAACATACGGAAAATGGTTCGGTGTAGAACTGACAGAAGAAAATAAGAAACAGTTCTATATTCCGGAAGGATTCGCACACGGCTTCCTGGTATTAAGTGATCTTGCCGAGTTCTGCTACAAGTGTACAGACTTCTATCATCCGGGAGACGAAGGTGGTCTTGCATGGAACGATCCTGAGATCGGTATTGAGTGGCCGACACTGACAGGAGAGTATAAAGGAACAGCATCCGGGGAAGGTTATGCGCTGGAAGACGGTACTGCACTGAACTTAAGTGATAAGGATCAGTTGTGGGTTGGACTGAAAGATACGTTCCATTTTTAGGATAAACTATGAATAAGTTATCAAAATTACTGAATGTTGTGATTTATCTGTGCATCATAAGTTATGCACTTCCAACGGGAGTAATGAAGGGCATACCAATTCAGAAAATATTGGTATGCCTGTTGATTATTCTGGGAGGAATATGCCTGGTTTTACAAAGAAAAAGCCTTGAGATTATAAAAAGTGCAAAGCTGGAGATTACTTTAGGTGTTTTGGGATTGTTGGCATGTATAGTCAGTTACATTCTTGGAAATGAATGGAGCATAAAATTTACGGGATTATTTTATATCTCGGTAATTGTGTTTGTAGAATTGTATTTTCTGGTCAGATATGAATTGGCTGAACCGGAAAAGATTGTAGAATGTATCCTTTATATGATGCTTTTGAAGATTCTGGGAAAAATAATCATAGAAATCGTCTTTGTATGTAAGTTGATAGAATATGAGGCTGTAATAGAATTTTATCTAAACATGTTTGGAACGGAAGCATCGACGATGACAATGCATTTGGGCAGATTATTTCTGATCCGTGTGCAGACTTCATCTGATATTATAGTGGTGACATTGATGCCGTTTTACTGGATGATGGAGAAATATAAAAAAAGCATCAGAAGTCTGCTGTTTGCATTGAGCGGGATTTATACATTGATTGTATTTTCGAGAGTTTTGATGGTTGAATTCTGCTGCTTTGCGCTTGTTGCAGTGTTATATTATTGGAAGAAAATCCCGAAGAAGGTAAGATGCGTCGGGGTGATTCTTGTGCTTGCTTCGTCGGTATTATGGTTGAAGCCTGTGATACAAATGATAGAATTCCGGTTTTTTTCTTCATTTGCTGTGGAATCAGATGATGTCAGGCAGATACAAATGATAGAATTGATAAACGGAGTGAAGGAGTCACCGGTATTCGGGCATGGATTTGGAAGTTACATAAGTGATTATACAAGAAGTGGATCGATACCGTTTTCATATGAAATAGAATATCTGTCATTTTGTTACCAGATGGGAATTTTAGGATTTGTAGTTTTTGTTGGAGGAGTTCTCCTGATATACATAAGAAAAATCGTAAAGTATGCCAGAAAAAACACCTGGGTCATTAAAGTATTTACCTTGATCGGATTGGGCTGGTTTGTGATAAGACCTGCATTTAATCCTGCATTTCTCGGACTACAGAATGGATTTCAGATGATCGGATTATTGATGATCAATATGTATTTTAATAAAAAGCAGGAACCGTATCAAAAGTAAAATGATACGGTTCCTGTTTTTTCCTATTTTTTGAATAATTTTCGTCTAAACCAGTCTCTGGCATAAGAAAGAGTATGAAGAATCAGTTCAAACTCGATCAAAATATAGTTAGGCAGGTGCCGCAGCTTAAAAGCAACTTTTTTCTGTTCCCGGGCATGGGAAAGCCCTTCTTTTATTCCGCAGGCATAGTCTTTACCGAACCCCTTATGCATGAAAAACAGATATTTGACAACACAGCCGAGAAAAAGAGGAATAAAGTTCAAAATCAGCTGTAAGAAAGGCATGTTTTTGTAATTCAGGTAAATATTGTTGCGGGCAGATAATTTAACCTTGAAAGAGTTATATTTTGAACCACTTGTACCGCTTCCTACATGGTAGACAAGTGCTGTGGGACAGTATGTATTTTTGTAGCCGTAAATTTTTGCACGGTATCCGACATCGATATCTTCAAGGTATGCAAAATGGTTTTCATCAAATAAGCCGATTTTTGAAAAAGCATTCCGGCGGTAGATGGCTGCCCCGGCGCATGCGGTAAATATCTGATCTGCTTTTGTGTAATTGGAGACAGGACGTCCGGTTCCGCGGCACACGCCCCAACCCATTAAGGTATAAAGATCACCGGCGCTGTCGATCAGTTCTGGATGATACATCTGGATCATCTTACTGCTGACAGAAAAGATGCGCGGAGATTTTTCAATCGCTTTGATCATTTCTTCTACATAGTGTGTATCAACGGTCGTATCATTATTGAGCAATATCACATAAGGTGTAGTGGAATGTTCGATTCCGACATTGACCGCTTTACTGAAACCGTAATTTTTCTTTAAGGAGATAACTTCTATATCTGGGTAGTGCTCACTCATATATTCCAGACTTCCATCAGAAGATGCGTTGTCAACCACTAATACTTTGAAATCCCTGCAGGTCTGTTCTGATAATGACTGGAGGCAGGGCTCCATAAAATGTTTCCCGTTATAGTTTGGGATGATAATTGTTACTTTCATAGTTTGAGAAATACTCCGATCTCTATTTTCTAATTTGTGTCTATTATAGCAAAAAAAAGAAGAGGGTGCTATATGAAGATTGGGTAAAATAATTTTTTAAATATATTTCAAAATTATTAATAAAGTATTAAGAAAAACTGTGGTATAATGGGTTGCCGTAAGGAAAAAATTATTGTAAGATAAAATGTAATGTAAAATTAGATAAATATGGGTGAGGAACATTGATAAAGGATAATCAAAAGTTATTAAACAGATTACATGTAGTAATAGACGCAGTCGTAATTGTATTTTCATATATTGCATCGTGGTATCTGAGATTTAAAAGCGGGATTTTTGAATTGGATCCATGGTTTTTATCGTTGCAGGAATATGCAAAAGTGTTGATTGTAATTGTGCCGGGATATCTGGTCTTATATTATGGATTCCAGTTATATACACCAAAACGTGTGCAGGGACGCAGACTGGAAGCATGGCATATCATTCAGGCGAATGTAATTGGTCTGATGGCATTTATTTTACTGTTATATGTGTGGAAGCAGCCTGATTTTTCAAGGGGAATGATTTTTGTATTTTTCCTGGTGAATGTATTTTTAGAGGTTATTGTAAGAAATATTATCCGTGAAGTGCTGCGGGATATGCGGAAGCAGGGATATAACCAGAAGCACATTCTGCTGATCGGATATAGCCGTGCGGCGGAACAGTATATTGACAGAATTAAAGCAAATCCGGAATGGGGATATATCGTGAGAGGAATTCTTGCGGATAATGTACCAAGAGGAACAGAGTATAAAGGAATTAAGGTACTTGGAAGAATCGATAATCTTATGATTGTTCTTCCGGAAAATAAACTGGATGAGATAGCAATCACTCTCGGGTTGGCAGAATATCATAAATTAGAAAAGATTGTAGGTATGTGTGAAAAATCTGGTGTCCATACAAAGTTTATACCGGATTATAATAATATCATTCCGACAAAACCATATACGGAAGATTTGGTAGGACTTCCGGTAATTAATATAAGAAGAGTGCCGCTTAGCAATATGCTGAATGCATTTGTAAAAAGGACAATGGATATTTTTGGAGCATTGGTTGCGCTTACATTATTTTCACCGGTCATGCTGGTAATAACAATTATTATAAAAGTGACATCTCCGGGACCACTGATCTTCAAACAGGAAAGGATCGGTCTGCAGAATAAACCATTCTATATGTATAAATTCCGGTCTATGGTTGTACAGGATGCATCAAAAGAAAAGAATGGATGGACGGTAAAGAACGATCCGCGTGTTACGCCGATAGGAAAGTTTATAAGAAAAACAAGCATTGACGAATTACCGCAGTTGATCAATATCCTGAAAGGGGATATGAGTCTGATCGGCCCGAGACCGGAAAGGCCTCAGTTTGTAGAAAAATTCAAAGAAGAGATCCCAAGATATATGATCAAACATCAGGTGCGGCCGGGACTTACCGGATGGGCACAGGTGAATGGACTACGTGGTGACACATCGATTCAAAAGAGAATCGAGTATGATTTATATTATATTGAAAATTGGACATTGGGATTTGATATAAAAATATTATTTCTGACATTTTTTAAAGGTTTTATTAATAAGAATGCATATTAGCTTCTAAAGGAGACGGCAATGGCAAAGAAAAGACGCAAGACAAAAAGACAATTAAGAGAAGAACGACAAAAAAAATTGCGCAAAAGAAAAAGGAAAAGAATTATTTTACTAACAGTTGAAATTATAATTCTGGCTGCTTTATTAGTAGCTGCTTACGGAATATTCAAACTCGGAAAACTGGATTATAATGTGTTGAATAAAAAGAAGCTGGAAGTTTATAAGGATACAGGAGAGTATACGAACATTGCATTGTTTGGATTGGATTCGAGAAATAATGAATTGGACGGCGGTGTACAAAGTGACTGTATTATGATCGCAAGTATTAATAATAAGACAAGTGACGTGAAGCTTGTGTCTGTATACAGGGATACGTTGCTGCAGCAACAGAATGGACGCTATAATAAAGCAAACTCAGCATATAATACAGGCGGTCCGGAAGAGGCGATCAGTCTTCTGAACCGTAATTTTGATCTTGATATTAAGAATTATGTCAGTGTCAATTTTAACGCACTTGTAAAAGTGATCGATGCTCTGGGAGGCATTGATATTAAAATGACGAAAGAAGAAGCACACTGGTGTAATCTGTATGGTGCCGAGACGGCAAGAGTGATTGGCGAACATTGGTCGGATATAGAAGAAAAAGCCGGTACGCAGCATCTGGACGGTATTCATGGTGTGGCATATGCAAGAATCCGTTATACAAGTGGTAATGACTTCAAACGTGCACAGAGACAGAGAATTGTATTAGAAAAGGTTGCAAAGAAAGCACAGAAAGCGAATTTCATTACTTTAAATAAAATAGTAAATGAAGTATTTCCGATGATTTCGACAAGTTTTTCTTCAAAACAGATTCTGGGATTTGCAGCGAATGCACTGAATTATAATCTGGTGTCAACAAATGGATTCCCATATCAGGTAACAACCAGTGAAACAGTGAAGAATCATAGCGGTGTATCTTTTGTCATTCCAATCGGTTTGGAACAGAATGTAAAGCAATTACATCAGGAACTGTTTAATGATGATTCTTATGAGGCATCAGACAAAGTAAAAGAGATTGACAGTGACATTGTTTATCTGACGGATATAACAGCAGATAATACAGAGGCGATGGAGTCTACGTTTAAAGGAGACAGTCTGAATGAGGGAACGGAATAAAATTATTTTAGAATATGGAACTTATATGCTGAGCTTTTTTGTCAGTTACATAGCGTCACTGGCAAAATGGTATTATGCTTCGGGAATTATTCTGATGGTGGAAGCTGTTTATTTGTATGTACACTGGGTAAGGGAAAGTGGAAGCCTTGTGGAACTGAGGGCTCTGTTTACACTTGCCTGGGTAGGGGGCCAGGGAATCAGCTGTCTGAAACTCAGTACATTACAGGATACATGGAACTATATAACCTGGTTGAGCTTTTTTGTGATATATATAGCTTTTGGAATAGGATATGAATGGGGAAGAAAGTATAGCAGGGTAGAGGGAAAAGAACCTGAAAAAAATAAAAAAAAGGCAAACAGGCTTTTTCGATGTATTATGTTGCTGCTGGTTGTGTCGGCCGGATGTTTTGTAATCGAAATTATCCGGATCGGTTATATTCCGGTTTTTTCAGATGAACCTTATTCGTATTCTTATTTCAGAATGTCGGCTTTACATTATCTTCATTATTGTGCAATCAGTTGTATTCTGATACCGGGACTTACGGTGCTTTGGAAAAAAATCGATTCTGAGGAAAGTAAGTGGCGTAATGGAGCGATTATTATTGCAAATATAGTGGCATTTGCAGTTCCGTTCCTCTATGTATCGAGATTTCAGTTTCTGTTTGAAATAGGTGTGGCAGCAGTCATTTATATACTGATAAATAAAAATATGCGGAAAAGAACCTTGGTTCTTCTTGGCCTTATGGTCTGTGCAGCGTATGTGGTGATTACATTGTCACAGAAGCGGGATGCGATATATTTGAACAATGTATTTAAAATGAAATATACACATATGCCGGTGTTTCTGACCCAGCCGTATATCTATATTGCCAATAACTACGATAATTTTGACTGTCTGGTGAAAAATCTGCCGAAATTTTCTTATGGCCTGCGGATGTTATTCCCGTTTGTGTCATTAACGGGATTGAAATTTGTAATGCCAAATCTGGTTCCGGCAACGGTCTATCTGACCAGTACCGAATTGACAACGTTTACAATGTTTTATGATGCTTATTATGATTTTGGAGTCATTGGAGCATTTGTGATAGCTCTGCTTATTGGTGTTGTGGCAAAGGTCATTATTGATATTATTAAAAAAAGTGATAACCCGGTTGTATATCTTTTTTATGGACAGATTGCAGTGTATCTGGCTCTTGCATTTTTTACAACATGGTTCAGCAGTCCTGCGACATGGTTCTGGCTGATCATTACAGGGATGATTTATTGCTATGTAGGATATGATAAGAAATAGAGGATGAAAAAGAAAAGATGAATAACGATCAGACTTCTGTAGATGTGGTGATACCATCATACAGACCAGATGAAAAATTTAGCAGACTTGTGAAAAAACTTCAGGAACAGGAATATCCGATCGGCACTATTTTTGTGATTAATACAAAGGCCGGAAGGTTTCCGAAAGAAGTAGAGCAGATGGAAAAGGTAAAAGTATCCCATATAGAACGCCGGGAATTTGATCATGGCGCAACACGGGATATGGGAATGCAGATGTCAAAGGCGGAAATTGTTGTATTTATGACACAGGATGCAGTGCCAGCAGATGAATATGTGATTGGAAATCTGGTGAAAGTACTGGAAGAAGATGAAATGACCGGGGCGGCATATGCACGTCAGCTTGCAGCATCTGATTGTAATTATATAGAAAAATATACCAGAAAATTCAATTACCCGGAAAACAGCCGGATAAAAAGCAAGGAAGATTTACAGGAAATGGGCATTAAAACATTCTTCTGTTCTAACGTTTGTGCGGCATATAAACGGAATATTTATGAAAAAGCAGGTGGATTCTGCAAGAAAACAATATTTAATGAGGATATGATATTGGCCGGTCATATGATAAATGCCGGATATAAGGTCGCTTATGTGGCTGAAGCGAGAGTGATTCACTCGCATAATTATACAGGGATGCAGCAGTTTCACCGCAATTTTGATATGGCTGTGTCACAGGCAGAACATCCGGAAGTATTTGAGGGTATAAAGTCTGAAAGCGAAGGAATAAAACTGGTGAAGCAGACAGCCGCTCATTTGGTAAAACGGCGGAAAATACATCTGGTTCCCAAACTGGTTTATCAAAGTGGGTGTAAGTACATTGGTTACCGGATGGGGAAAATGTATAAAAAATTGCCGGATAAAGTCGTTAAATGGTGTTCGATGAGTCCGGGTTACTGGGAAAAGTAGACGAAAAGCTTTATTTTTGATTGAAGTTTGTCATATTTTAAGGTAATATAGATATGATATGATAAGCTACGGCTGAAGAAAGGATATAAAAAGTAATGGCAAAAGATAAAAAAAGATATAAAAGACGGGGACAAAGGTCGAAAACAAGGGGATTTGCATCCTGGTCTTTGGGTAAGAAGATTGGAGCCATTCTTGGAGGAACATTGGTAACGGTAGCAGCGATTGGAGCTGTCATTGTAGCCAGTAAACTTTCGAAGATCAATACAGTAAAGTTAGATACAGATAAATTAAGCGTTTCAAAGGAAGCCAAAAAAAGAGGAAACGGATATCTGAACGTTGCATTGTTTGGTGTGGATTCAAGAGACAATGATCTGGATAAAGGAACCAGAAGTGATACAATAATGATTGCAAGCCTGAATAAGAAGACAATGAAGGTGAAAATTGCATCGATATATAGAGACACATTGTCAGAGCAGGAAGATGGAACATTGAATAAAATCAATGCAGCATATTCATATGGCGGTCCGGAAGGTGCTCTTTCAGTGTTAAATAAGAATTTGGATATGAATATAGAACATTATGTAACGGTGAATTTCAACTCGATGATAGACATTGTAGATTCTGTGGGCGGAATTGATATCGATGTACAGGAAGATGAAATGCCGTACATCTGTGGTTATGTTCAGGAGATTATGAAGGTGACCGGAAAGCTGTCTCCGGGAGTTACAGAACCGGGAACACAGACTCTGAATGGTGTGCAGGCAACTGCATATGCCAGAATCAGATACACGGCCGGAGATGATTTCAAACGTGCAGAAAGGCAGCGGGCGGTTCTGCAGAAAGTTGTAGAGAAGCTGCAACAGGCATCACCGGCACAGTTGAATAAGATTATTGATAAGGTCTTTCCTGAGGTTTCGACAAACTTCACAATGACAGAAATCCTTGAATATGCGAAAGATGCGTTTGATTATGAACTGGGAGAAACAACAGGGTTCCCATTTGATAAGACAACCGATACATTGGGAAATGTAGGAAGCGTTGTTATTCCGGTTACAATGGAAAGTAATGTAAAGCAGCTGCATAGTTTCTTCTATGGAGAAAGTGATAATTATGATGTGTCTTCCACAGTATCGGATATCAGTGCAAAGATAGAGAAAAAAGCCGGAAACAGAGATGCGGATACAGACGAATCAACGCAGGAGTTTATGCAACAGCCGGAAGAGACATATTCCGGAAGCAGTGGAACAACAAAGAATAGTTCGGGAAGTACAGGAACAACCGGAAGCACTTCGTACAGATCAGGAACGAGTGGTAACAGTGGTACTTCGGGAAGTACAGGGACAACGGGAAGTACAACTGGAACAAGTACGGGAAGTGGTACATCAACCGGAACAGGAAGCGGAACAACAGGAAGTACAGGAACGACAGGAAATGGTACATCAACGGGAGATACTTCAACCGGGACAGGCGGAGAATCAACCGGCGGCGAAGGTACCACAGAGTAGAACACCATAAAGATAAAAAAAGGGGTATTATTCATGAAAAAAGTCAAAAAAATAATTGTATCATTTCTTTTG
>UMFM01050890.1_pt1 | contig 11171 bp, 8 predicted proteins | sample 1965011 | NCBI WGS metagenome assembly UMFM01 (sample SAMEA4836046, study PRJEB28245) | human gut metagenome | biome: gut microbiome; material: fecal sample | place: Denmark | collected 2008 | reverse complement strand
CTTCAAGCAGCAGCGAAAAGCATGAAGGTCCGAATCCATCACGCTCCGTCAATCTGCGAATTCGCCCTCGTACGTTCTTCTCCTCATTTCGACTGTTTGAGACGCTCTCACGCGACATTGGACGGCTGTCACTAAGGAAACAAAAGTGCAAGGCTCATGCGCCTGCGCATCCGCTCTCCCCAAGCGGCATCTCAATGTTTTCAATCCGGTATATCATTTCTGTTTTCAGAGCCGACACCCGTCGGCTTTTTTTCTTTTGACTGACCGTTTTCCTCATGCCGCCAGTGCCCCGCCAAACACCCGTTGGCTCCTCTCGCCGCTTTGCACATCTGTCGCTTCGTCTGCTGCTCCTGCTCATTGGCATGTTCACAGCGGCTCTTGGTGTAGCGCTCACAACGGTGGCAGACCTCGGTACCACCCCCATCAGTACGGTTCCATATGCCTTCACTGTGCTCACGGGCTATTCATTTGGCACAACCACTTTTTTCGTGAACCTTTTTCTGGTTGCGGGTCAGGTGCTGCTCCTTCGTCGGCGGTTTTCGCTCTGGAATCTTCTGCAAATACCGACTGTTCTCATTTTTGGCATCTGTATTGACCTGGCGATGGCGATTGTTTCGCCGCATGCGCCGGCCGGATGGTGGACGGGCCTCCTGATGAGCATTTCGGGAAACTTCGTTCTGGCACTTGGCATTGTCATGCAGATTCGATCAAAAACCATTGTCCAGCCGGGGGAAGGCTTCGTACTGGCAGCCGCCGCGGTCACACGCAAGTCCTTTGGTTCAATAAAGATCGTCAATGACGTCACACTCTCCTTGATTGCTGCCGGCATTGGACTTGTCTGCGCGGGAGAACTCATCGGCGTACGTGAAGGAACCGTCTTGTCGGCAGTTCTGGTCGGACTTTTCGCCAAATTAATCGTGAAGTTTGTCGATCGCTTGGGCGTCTTTGTACAAGCCGGCGCGGCGGCTATTCAAGAACCTCAGCCGCCGCAGCCTCATGAATCAGCGATTACGGCCATCCAGACATCCGAAGAGAACAACGATCAGCTCACAGACGAACGTTCGTCCGCTCAAAATCGCCAATAACAAACTCTTAACAAATTCCCGATCATATTGTCTGAGTGCTCTGTCCAAAGTGATTTTCACTTGTTTTATTAAAGTAAGTAAAGACTATTGAAGTCATCACTGCTACAGAATCTACTAACACATCATCATTGACAATAAAACCTGGGTCATGTTGAGGCTGGCCAACTCCTTTTTCAGGCTCAAACATTCCCATAAAATAAAGAGCAGCAGGACGTCGAGCAGAATACTCTCGAAAATCCTCACTTGCAGTCAACATTTCAACATCACAGACGCGTTCGGTCCCCAATACATCTGCTGCAGCCTCCCGAACAATCGCAACCATTTCCGAGTCATTTACAACAGCTGGCCCGTTGATAAGCAGATCGTACTCTGTTGAGCATCGATGAGCTTTAGCCGTTCCTTCTGCCACTTCCGCCAACCTTTTGCCCATAAATTTAACGACATTTTCGCTAGCGGCACGAAGAGTGCCAGAAATCATTGCCTCCTGCGGCACAACATTAGTCGCTGTACCACCATGGATCGTCCCGACAGTAATTAATCGAGGTTCCAAAGGACTCACTTCTCGAGAAACCACAGTCTGAATGCCATCCACGATTTGGCATATCGTTGTTATCGGATCACATCCCAAATGCGGACTTGCACCGTGAGTCCCTTTCCCAATAACCTTTAAGTTAAACCGACCCGAAGCCATCATTGTTGGACCAGATTTAACGTATATTTTTCCTTTACTAAACATCCCCCAAACATGCATGCCAAAAATAGCATCCACATCATCTATAGCACCGCTTCGAACAACATAACCCGCTCCGGATAAAGGTTTTTCGTATATTTTAACCCTAGTTTCTTCTGCCGGCTGAAAAAGCAGCTTCACCCTTCCTTTAATGGAATTTTCATATTTCTTCAAAAGATTAGCCACACCGAGAAGATTTGTTATATGCGCATCATGCCCGCAAGCGTGCGATACACCTTTAGATTGAGAGCAAAATTCAACCCCTGTTTGTTCTTGAATTGGCAAGGCATCGATATCAGCACGAAGCATGACACAAGGTCTTCCGCTTCCAATCTCAACCATAACTCCAGTTTTTAATGGTCCAAAGCCAATTTGAATATCTGTATATCCAAAATTTTTTAGCTTATTTACAATGTAATGAGTGGTTCTTTCTTCTTTAAATGAAAGCTCGGGATGAGCATGCAAATAATGCCGCCACTCCACCAGTTCTTTTTTGATAACCTCGGCATCATTCTTAATTTGATCAACAGTAATATGATTATTTGAATTCATTTAAATTCCCCAATTAAAAATAATCAGCAACCAAGCGGACTTATTTAATTTAAGAGTAAATAATTTCCAATCATCATTACTATCCAAGCACCTGCCATCGGAATAGCGGTACGACGCACAATGGCTATTGGACTCACACCTGCAGCAGCGGCAACAACGATTGTTGCGCCTGCCACTGGAGAAATACCTCTTGCAAGACCAGCAGTAAACTGCATAGATGAGATGAGCTGGGTCACATTTCCGCCCAACCCGTTCGCAACATCGGTGGCAATTGAACCCAAACTTGTCAGCGCACCAACACCACTGCCTGTCAGGAAGGAAACCACTGCAATCAGCCCTGAAAGGACTGCGGACATTCCTGTTATCCCCAAACCGCCTGCATTTGCGCCATCAAGAAGCAAAGTGATCAGTCCACACAGTTTGATGCCCGTTGCAAATACTTCAGCAGCAATAATCAAAGCCACGATCGTTGAGAACAATGATCCCATGCCTTTGATCATAGCCATAGCATCTTGGAAAACCTGCTTTACATTTCGAACCCGAATCAGTTCGACAATGATGCCTATTACCCAACTCAATAAAAGTGCAGTTACCGTATTTAATTGAATTGCTGAATAACCAAATTTTGAAAAGATACATAATAAGGCAATAGGCAAAACAGGCAAAATTGCATAAGTTGGAGGACCTACTTTCAATACCTTATCAGATGCAAATATTGATTCTTCATAAACATCGTCATTTCGACGATCAAAATACCTCTGAACAAAAATATTTAAAATTGCTATCACCAAAATCATTGGAATAGCCACTGGAAGTTGGTAATGGACAAAATATACAATAGGCTCAATATCTGCGATTTTAGCGGCGTATAGTGCAGTTCCTGTCCCCGGCCCCATTCCGATAGTGCCTGAACAAAAAATTGCTGCTGCTGCACCAGCTTTTGAAACTCCCAAATTTAAAAGAATGGGATACATCGTCGTTAAAAGCAACATCGCCATACCGCCGTGACTAGGAACGACTGGCACCATGGCGGCACCAACAAGATAACATAGTCCCAAAACAATATAGGGGCTATGAAGAGCTTTCAGCGGAGAAATACATGCATGTACAAGCGCACCAGAAGCGCCGATGGTTTCCATATATTTTGCAAAACCACCTGCAACCATAATAATCATGCCAATACCAGCAACCTGCTTAATAGCGGCAAGCCGAATGATATCAATAGCATCAAACCAGATTAATCCAGTAGTTTTAGCATTTTTAGGAAGAATAGAATCAGCCCCGAACATAATAGCGAGACCAATCATTATTAACCCTGCAGCAAACAATACAATCACTGTTGGATAACGTTTTATCACTGCCCAGCCAGCGATAAACACAACAACAGCAGCAAGAAGCGAAACAAGCAGAGACATGGCAAAATCTCCTTATAAAAGGAAATGCCAAGAGAAACAATATATTCCTCTAGAGTCGAAGCATCCCCTACGCTTCAATCGTAAAAGAATGATCTATAGGATCAATAAGTTTTCATGCTATGCAATTTTAAATTGCAGCCCATGCATTCACCCCGTTTCGACTAACCTTCCAACACTTTTAATTTCTTTACTATTTATTAGTGTACGGATACACTTCAATCGATTTAACAACAGTAGGAGAGAAAATCTCTGTTAACCTTGGGATTACTTCAGAGTTTAAAATATTAGCAAGACTATCAACAATATCTCTATATAGGTCAACAGAAATGTTGGACCGTCCAAGAATATAAACCTTTCGTTCTATTAATGGTGAGGGAACCGAGTAAATCGTCAGCTTACTCAATAATTTTTCATGCTGTAAAAGAGTAAGTGGACGAACAATTGCCCATCCCTTACCGTCAGAAACCAATTTAATACGAAGTCCATTATTATCAGTTTGAATAGTTCCCATTAACTTTAAATCATGAGTAGTTAAATGTTGACTTTCCAATTGCCCTCCACCACTAAAAGAATAATTACGAATAAATGGTAGGCCACAATGCGCTAAATCTTCCCAACTTCTAAAATATCTTCTAAAATCATATTGTGATTTTGGGAAAATAAGAACAGAGGGTTCTCGCAGAAGGAGGTGACGCCTTAAATCTGGAATTTCAAAACAAGGATTAATGGTTAATATTACATCCACCTCATGAGATAAAAGTCTCTCTACAAGTCTGTCTGCGCCTCCAGTTAAACATATGAACTTTGATATTTTTGACTGCATCACAGTAATGAACTGTGGAACAACATCATAAGAAAAGCTATCTATAAAACCAATTCTTAAGCTTGGATGGAAATTCGAAGCTTCTCGTGCCAAAGCAACTGCCCGTTGCGATTCATTCATTATAGGAATGAGTTCACTTAATAACTTACGCCCTTCAGGAGTCAATATCAAAGGACGGTAAGAACGATCTACGAGTGTAACCTTTAATTTATTTTCAAGCGTTACTAGTTCACGCGAAATGGAAGAGGTTGACAATCCAAAAATTGACGCCGTCTTTTGAAAAGACTTTGTTTTAGATAGAGAAATAAATATTTCCACATTCCTCGAGAAAATGCCATTCATAGATACATTCTTCATCTCATCCCCTCTGACCCATCATCTTTTTTACATCGCAGATACATCACTTTTTCATGTTTTTAGCTTGAATGTATCCGTTGTTCTTCGCTCATTATGCAACCCCGATGCAAGGTGTAGCAATAAATCTTTTGTTTTCAATAATGAAAATCATTCTTAAATACATGGCTCATATTGATGAACATAAGACAGCGATAAAACCCGTCTTCTATAATCATGTTTATCAGGCAACAAACCAAGCTACTGATATAAGCAATCACTGCTGATAGCTCTAATCAACTAGCGATTATGCTTATACAATTTGGGATACTCGCGCTATCACTAATATGATGCCCGATCTTTAACTATATAGGCATCCAATTAGATGAAATATGAACTTCATTATTTTGAGTGCTTAATTTCTTATCAAGCAACGACTTGTAAAGATTATATTTTTCACCTCATCATTTAATAAATGAATTCCGCTCACGTCGGTTCATTTATTTCATCAAGCCAAGTATTAACAGATATATCGCTTTGCTGCTGTCTACTGACTGCATAAAATACTTGTGTAATCCTAAATACGTTAAATAGAAAACCCGCTCGGAAAAAATCCTAGCGGGTCTTCTTTTATGTGCCAACCTAGCCGCTATATCCAGTTAGGCTGCGCAGATGTTGAGCTGCTATTAGGCAGCCTGAATCTTAGGCTTGCTGCGGCGCATATTGTGAAGCACGATCACTGCAACAATAAGGAGCCCCAGAGACGTGCCAAACGAGAGCCAGAGATTCCCGCCGGAGAGGCCCGCAACGAGATATCCCACCGCCGAACAGAATGCAACAAGCAGCGCATAAGGGAGCTGTGTTGAAACATGCTCGATATGATTGCAACCGGCACCTGCAGACGAAAGAATCGTGGTATCTGAAATGGGCGAGCAGTGATCGCCGAAAACCGAACCCGCGAGCGTTGCAGAAAGAACAACAATCGTGAGCGAGGGATCAATGCCCTGAACCACCGGCACAACGATCGGAATCAGGATGCCGAACGTACCCCAGGCAGTACCCGTCGAGAAGGCGAGAAAAGCCGCGATAATGAATACCGCAGCCGGAAGGAACACTGAAAAGTCCCCGCCCGCCGTAGAAACCAAAGATTCAACAAACTGCGGCGTTGACAGTAGGTCTCGGCAGACACCCGAAAGCGTCCAAGCAAGCACCAAAATGATATTGGCCGGAAGCATGAGCTTCATGCCCTCCACCAACCCCTGCATAAAATCGCCAAAAGGCACCAGCCGACGGGGGACGTAGAGCAAAAGCGCAACGAGAACAGAACCGAAGGCCGCCCACACCAGCGCAGCAGCAGCCGACGAATTGCCAATGGAAGCAGCAAAACTGTGGTACGCCGGATCCGCGCCCCAATAGCCGCCCGAATACATCAATGCCAGAACAGCAAAGATGATCAGTGCAGTGATCGGAACCAGCATGTCCATTACCGTTCCTCTCGGGTTGGCTTTGGGCGGTTCAGCGCCGCCGCCCTGAATGCCGCCGACATTCCCCTGAAGCGCCTTCTCTTCACTCGTACGCATGGGCCCAAAATCGAGTCCTGTGAAAATGATGAAGAAGACCATGAAGATCGACAGCAGCGCATAGAAATTCCATGGAATCGATGCGATGAAAGCAGCCATGTCGGACTCAAAGACAGCGTTGCCTTTAAGTGAAGAGCCCACCGCAGCAGCCCAAGACGACACCGGTGCAATGATGCAGACCGGGGCGGCAGTGGAGTCGATGATGTAGGCGAGTTTTGCGCGCGAAACGTTGTAGCGATCGCAGAGCGGACGCATCACTGTGCCCACGGAAAGGCAGTTGAAGTAGTCGTCAATGAAAATCAGGATGCCAAGACCTGAAGTCGACATAAGCGTCGCACGACGCGACTTCACACGCTGTACAGCCCAGTTGCCGTATGCCTTTGTACCTCCCGACATGCCGACGACATAGACCAAAGCGCCCAAGAGCGACGTGAAGATGAGGATATTGAAGTCCACCTTATCCCCCATCAGCTTGAACGTCGTTTCGAGCGTTCCCATGATGATGTTGGCGTCGGTGCCGATCGCGTAGATAAGCGTGCCCGTAAGGATACCGATCAGAAGTGAGGAAAGCACTTCCTTCGTGAGCAGCGCAAGTGCAATGGCAACGATCGGCGGAACGATCGAAAGCCAGCCAGCGGCGTAGGGTTCCATGATTCTTTTTGTGTGTTTCTTCCGCCTCAGGACTGCGTAAGCAGCCTCAAGGCAGTGAGGCGTTGCGGAATTGGAGCGAATGCGAAGTCCTTGCCGAGCACAAAGACCTGAATATCGTGTTCGCCCTTCATATCAAGCTTCGCATTATGCAACAGGATGCTTCAATCTACCTGCAGTCGTATGCCGTCAATTCGCCTTAGCACACAGCAAGGTAAAAAAACGAAGCTTCCTATACAGATATTTCCCCGAAATTGCAACGATTTTCTTAGCGCTCTGCCTGCAAAACTTTGCTTCCATCCGAGCTGCATCAGAACGGCCGGAAAAAAACAGAACAGAAGGATTTGAGCCAATATGACGCACGCAACTGCACTTCAGAACCATCGTCTCATGCTCGGCGGACGAAGCTTCCTCCCGCTGATGCTTGGCGGCATGGGTACCAATATCTCCACAGCCGAACTGGCTTTGGCCGTTGAACGGCTCGGCGGCATCGCGCACCTTTCCGACGCGATGCTGATGGACCTTTCGGATCGTCTATTCGGTACACGCTTTACTGCCGAAAAGGCTAAACGCACGGCCTCTGAACGCGACAACATGGATAAGAGCGCCGTGACTTTCAACCTTGACAATGTCAAGGAAGCGGCCCGCCGCTATGTGAGCGACGTCATGAGCCGCGCTACCGGACATGGTCTCGTCCTGATCAACTGCATGGAAAAGCTCACGATGAATGCGGGGCTCGAAACTCTGCGTGCACGTCTGACGGCTGCACTTGACGGCGGCATCGACGGAATCACACTTTCGGCCGGTCTTCACCTCTCGAGCATGAAACTCATGGCCGATCACCCGCGTTTTAAAGATGCGCTCGTCGGCATCATTGTTTCCTCTTCGCGGGCGCTGAACCTCTTTTTAAAAAAGAGCGCCTCCACAGGACGGCTGCCGGATTATGTTGTTGTTGAGGGACCGCTTGCCGGCGGCCACCTCGGCTTCGGCATGGACTGGGCAAACTATTCGCTTGCCGACATTGTGAAGGACGTGAAGGCTTTTCTCGCCAAAAGCAGTCTCAATATTCCGGTCATTGCTGCTGGCGGCATTTTCACCGGCGGGGAAGCCGCCGAGATGATGAGCGATACCGGCTGTGACGGCATTCAGGCTGCAACCCGTTTTGCCGTTGCGCAGGAGAGCGGCCTGCCCTATGCCGTCAAGCAAGCCTATTTCAATGCGAAGCCTGAAGACATCGTCGTCAACCACCTTTCGCCCACTGGCTACCCGATGCGCATGCTTCGTCAGTCTCCGGCCATAACGGGTGACATTCGGCCAAATTGTGAGGCCTACGGATATCTTCTCAATCATGGTGACTGCAGCTATCTGAAAGAATGGCGTCTTCGTCAGGAAGCCGCTGCCAACGGTACACCTGCATCTGAAATGCCGGCCAAAGAAAAGTGCTGCCTCTGCACCTATATGCGCAACTACAAAGTATGGACGTGCGGCACCAGTGCCGCGCGCCTTCATGAAACATCGGTCAGACAAGCTAACGGCGAATGGATTCTGCCAACTGCAGCCGACGTTTTTCACGACTACATGCAGTCGACAGGCAGCGAAATTCTGCTTCCGGAAGCGGCGCGAGAATACCTTGCCCAGAGCCGTATTCCAGAAATGATCGCCTCCGGTGCACAGCTGCTCTCCGGCGTGAACCGCACTGTGGCAGCGTTCTGACCGCTCTATTTCTGTTTCCTTTCGTTGCTTTGAAAAAGGCTTGGGCCAGTTCAACGTTCTTAGAATGAACACTCATCGCACCGTCAGCGGGTGCTTTGCCGCCCGCACGGTTTGACTGCGACCTATTTCAAGGAGACTAAGTGATGACAGAACTTACTGCCGGCATGGAAGCACCGGACTTTACGCTCGAGAGCGACGCCGGTACGCCGGTTTCGCTCTCGGCCCTGCGCGGCAACGGCGTCGTGCTCTATTTCTATCCGAAAGACAATACGGCGGGCTGCACGACTGAAGCTCAAGGGTTCCGTGACCATCTCGCCGACTTCAAGGCTCTGGGCTATGAGGTGCTCGGCGTCTCGAGAGACAGCGTAAAGAGCCATTGCTCGTTCCGCGACAAGCAGAACCTCAACTTTCCGCTGCTCTCCGACAAGGAAGAAACCGTCTGCAACCTTTATGGCGTACTCAAAGAAAAAACGATGTACGGCCGCAAGTGTTTCGGAATTGAGCGCTCCACATTTGTCATTGATCCTCAAGGCAAAATCATTCATGCCTTGCGCGGCGTCAAAGCCAAAACGCATGTGGGCGAGCTGCTTGAACTCCTCAAGCAGGCCTGATTGAGTTGGGCTCAGACTGCCCGAGCGGAAGTTCTTCGGCGCAAAGCTGCTGTCGAAGGCTTCCGCTTTTTTTCGTGATTGAAGCTCTAGTGCATATTCCCAAATGCAAAAAATCCCGCGGGCCGCACGACCTGCAGGATCTTTTGGAAAGGATGGGGTGGGAGATGGGACTCGAACCCACGACAACCGGAATCACAATCCGGGACTCTACCAACTGAGCTACACCCACCGTTCGAATTTTTGCGCTCACATTACTGTGAGAAAAGAGATTTTACGGAAACCCGCCGTTTTGTCAAGTAGCAAAAACCAGTTTCAGGCGGCCTCATCCTCAAGAGAACCGGCTCATGTACTTCTCGCCGGTTCGTTCACTTCACTGCTGCGGGAGCTTTTGGAGCTCCGGCGGAGTAAACCGATTGTTCTCGAGCACAGGAAGCACACGTCGAGAGGCTTCGACCTTGCACGGATCCAGATCAACCATGAGCAATTGCTCGTCAATCCCGCACTGTGCGACAACCACGCCCATCGGATCGACCACTTTAGAGGATCCTACGGTTGCCGGCCCGCATTCGCTCACGCCAATGAGATAGCAGGTATTTTCAAGCGCACGCGCCCGCAGACAGATATCCCACTGCATTTCCTTCAAAGCCCCCTTAACCCAGGCGGCTGAAACGACGAGCAGCGTCGCACCTGCACACGCCAATGCCCGCGTCATTTCCGGAAAACGAACGTCATAACAAGTTAGAAATCCAACTTTAAATGGTCCTATCTGAAGCACTGGCGGCAGGACATCGCCCGGTGCAGCATAGCGGCTTTCTTTGCCGCGAAAAGCGTCGTACAAATGTATTTTCTGATATGTCAGCCGTAACTCACCGTTCTGAATGACCAGCAAATCGTTGGCATAGCGAGACTCGTTTGCAATTTTTGCCTGCACAGTGCAAACCACTGTCACGCGACGGCCGCGCGTTGCTTCGCGCAGTCCGCTCACAAACGGGCCGTCGAGCGGTTCAGCCTGTTTTTGTCCCCACTCGGGCATGCCCAGTTTTCTCGCAATGATGCACTCTGGGAGCACGAGCAAATCGGCGCCTGCAGTCTCCGAACGTTCAATAAGTGACCGTGCGGCGGCGAGATTCTCTGTGCTCGTTTCCTTCACAAAGAATTGTCCCAGCGCTGCGCGGAATGTCTGCTGTGGGGTATTGACGATCAATTCATTGTTCTCCTTGGGCTGCCTTCGGCTGCAAAGATATGCCTCCAATGGCATGCACCAAAATCCTATCCATCAAAGCGTACGCAAATATTTTCCATCCAGCAGCACAGCATTGATCCTAAGCAAACACCCAGCCTTTTGCGGTCAATCATAAATAGGTAACACCCTTGAAAAAACTTGATTTTATTGGGTATTCCTTCAGTCTATACCGCTCCAGCTTCATGGATTGAGAAGCTGTCCGATATGACAGCAGAAACTCTAAAATTTCGCTTTAAAGATTGGTATGCGGAACGCATGCGCTCGGTCCACATTCGCTGCCGAGCGAGCTGGTCACCGACGGCAATTTAAAAAAAGACAAGAGGAGAAGACTTCCATGGCAGTGCAGAAATATGAGTTCGCCTACGGCCGCGGCACACAATCGTTTGAATACGACGACGCTGACGTTCTGAAGGTCGTACGCACGGAGCCTCAGCCCAT
>UMFM01020245.1_pt1 | contig 11221 bp, 10 predicted proteins | sample 1965011 | NCBI WGS metagenome assembly UMFM01 (sample SAMEA4836046, study PRJEB28245) | human gut metagenome | biome: gut microbiome; material: fecal sample | place: Denmark | collected 2008 | reverse complement strand
CTGCCGTTATGATGTCTGTGACGGCAGGTTATTTTTCGACGGTTGCGATCATGCCCAGATGGATTTGTAATGTTGTGCTGATGACGATGCTGGCGGTGCAAAATCCGTCGGCTGCATCGTCCGATGTGTCGAGTCTCGCCCCTCGATTGACCACAGAAGGCCCGGTGAGACTGGGTATTCTGAGCACAATCGGTGAACTGTCGAGCACAGAAGTTTTCTCCGAGACGGTTCAGGCTTTGAAAATGGCCTGGGGGCGGAATATTGAACTTTCGTATTACGATCTTGACACGCTGCCGGAAGCCGTCCTTCGCAAACAGCTTGACTTTTTCATTTCAAATGCGGGCACTTTCTCGCATATGCAGACTCAGGGGCTCGCGCGTCATCTGGCTACGCGGAAAATCCGCGAAGCAGACGATCCCAATTTCAGTATGGGCGGCATCTTTTTTGTCCGCAGTGAAAATACGGCGATTCGCACGTTCGAAGATATGAAGGGTAAAACGGCGGTAGCCGTTGCGCCCAATGCATTCGGCGGGTACCGCGTTCATCTCGGAGAACTGTATGCTCGGGGATATGAACCTGAAACATTCTTTGGCTCGACTACTTTTACCGGATACCCCATGCAGAGCGTCTTTGACGTGATGAAGCAGGGAAGGGCCGATATTGGTATGGTGCGCGCCTGTCTGCTCGAGGAAATGGTGCACGAAGGCCTTGTTGGTCGGGACGAGTTTCGTGTCATCGGGGCAAAGACGGAACCTCGTTTGCGTTGTTTGACTTCTACCGCGCTGTACCCTGACTGGGTGTTTGCCGCAACGACCGAAGCTTTGCCTGAATTGAGCCGAAAGGCTTCGGCAGCTTTGTTTTCCATGCCGGAAGACTCAGCGATGTATTGGAGCGTCGCAAGCGACTTTACGAGGATTGACCGTCTTTTCAAAGATCTGAAAATCGGTCACTACAGTTACTTGCGCGAGTGGACGTTCAAGCGCTTTTGGCAGGAATACCGATGGGTGGTCCTCGTGGCGCTCGGACTGCTTTTTTTAGGCATATGGCATGCGGTTTTTGTGACTTTGGAAGTGCGGCGAAAGACAGCAAGTCTGCGAGCGGCTATGCAGCAACGGGAAGCCGCGCAAAACGAAGTGTTGCAGACTCAATCCCGACTTCAGGCTCTTGAAAAGGCCAGTTTGGTCGGCATGCTTTCCAACATGGTGGCGCATGAACTCAAACAGCCGCTTGGAGCGATCGCTAATTTCGCAGACGGAATTCGGACGATCACCAAGGGCGAGACCGAACACGGCAAACCGAGCTCTGTCGGAGAGGCCGGACAAAAGTCCGATACGATGGAGTTGATCGGCATTGCCGCAGATGAGATCATCGGACAGACACAACGGGCGAGCGCCATTATCGAACGAGTTCGCGGGTACGCCAAGAGCGGGGCAGGCAAACAAATTGAAAAACGGCAATTGCTCAAAGTTGTCAGTGACGCCGTCAGAGATTTTCGTCTGTTGGCCAAGTCGCCCCCGACAATCAACGTGAATGTTCCGCCCAATGCCTATGTACAGGTCGATGCGGTGGAGCTTTCTCTTGTCATTTTGAATCTTTTCAAGAACGCTTCTGAAGCGACCCGCCACACGACAGATCCGCAAGTTGACGTCAAACTCGAAAGTAACGGCTCGATGTGGGAGCTGGCTGTCTCCGACAATGGACCCACGGTTGACGTTTCCATGTTTCAGGATCTGTTCTCACCGAAAACGAGCAGCAAGTCCACCGGATTGGGCGTGGGCCTAGCCATATCGGCCCGCATCATGGAGGGATGCGGCGGCAGACTAAGGATTGAGCGCAATCAGCCTTTTGGTTTGAAGGCCGTGATGGTTTTGCCGAAAGCATAAAAAAATGACGGATAGACACACCAAAATTGACGATTTGCCGGAAGCCCGGGTTAAGGCGGCTTGTCTGGTTCGCATTGTTGATGATGACGAGACGATGCTTAACTCTTACCGTTTCATGCTGGGTGCGGTCGGTTGGCAAGTTAAGTGTTATCAACAGGCTCGAGCTTTTCTTGACGATCAGAACGATGCGGCAGGTTGCCTTGTTCTGGACGTTCGCATGCCGCAGATGAGCGGATTGCAGCTTCACGCAGAAATGAGAAGACTCGGCGTGACCTTGCCGGTCATCTTTGTGACAGGACACGGTGACGTGGATATGGCTGTGCAGACGATGAAGGACGGTGCAGTTGACTTCATGCTCAAACCGGTGGTTCCGGATCGATTGAAAGAAGCCGTTTTGCATTGGTGTCGAGAGGATTGCAAGCGGAAGCTGTCTGAACTTCAGAACAATGCTCTGGAAAGCGACGCTCGTTCGCTGACCGAAAGAGAGCGTGAAGTGGCGCAGCTTGTCGTGCAAGGCCTATCCAACAAAGCGATTGCTGCCAAATTGTCTATCGCGGAGCGTACCGTTAAGTTTCATCGAGCGTCGGCCTGTGAGAAGCTCGGCGTCGGCAGTACGGCGCAGTTGATTGCGCGAATGATGTTGCTTAAAGAAAAAGGACTGGTGTAGGCGGCTTTTCTCTTATGTCCTCAGGAGTCAATAGCAGGGAACGCGCCTTCTTGACTCAAGTCAAACTCCATTTTCTTATCCGACGACAAAGCATCCAACGATAGTGCGATTAAGGCCGCCCAATGGCGATTCATCGTGCGTGGGAACGCCCGTGGAATAAGGCGCTGCGGCGTGTTGCCTCATCTCTCGGTTTGGTTTGCTGTCAAGTTGCCGAAACCTGCCTGACTTTTTTCCAGAGCCGCAAAAGTCCTTGCCAGTGCGTGGGTGCATTAGCAAAAACTTTCACTAACCGAGCTGAACTTAATGTCTGTTCGTGGCGCCCGACGTCGTCAACCATCTCAGAGTTCGTTACGTTATCAACAGAAGAAAGCGTTGAACGTTCTTATTCGACCTGTTTATCGTCATGACCGCATTGGCAAATGCGGCATTTCTGGCGTGGCCATGATGGGGGGCGGACCTCTGCTCCTTTATTTGTCTGACGACGCAAAAATACGTCGAAAACGGGCACAGGTTTAGCAGAGGCCGGCGTAACCGGTTTTTACATCACTGAGATTGGATCAATCACGGCGAGCATTTCCTCTTTCTCCTAGGCTGCCGTAACGGGCATCCTTCTCCAGTCCTGTCCCTTGCTTGCCACCGCCCAGCACTGGCGTGCCATGCGGTTGGCGATGGCAACCATTGCCACCTTCTTGGGTTTCTTTGCCAAAATGTTTTTCACCCAGTCTGTCCGGCATTTCGACCTGGCCACCGCATGAGCTCCCTGTACCAACAAAGCTCGCAGAGCTTTATCGCATCGGCCGGGAATCTTTGTGGTGACAGTCTTGCCGCCACTGCCCGTATGCATTGGTACCAAGCCAAGATAAGCTGCAAACTGCCGGCCCGAAGAAAATTGCGTTGGATCGGCAAGGAGCACACACATATATGCCATGATTGTGTCGCCAACGCCCGAAACTGTCAGAAAGTGCTTTGCATTTCTGGTTTGATTGGCAAGCCTGCTGATTTCGCGCTGAAGCGTCTTAATCCGGTTGTAGTTGCGCAGACGCATGTATTCGAGAATGCGGGAACACTGATCGAAGTTGAAATAGCGGTAGCCGTTCTCCCGATGGTGTACGTCGAGCAGGCCGCACTCTTCGTAGTGCTTCAAAAAGTCGGGTGTTACACCCATGTATTCGGCAAACTCGGCGATGCGGTAGTTTGTACGAGGCGATTTCGGTTGCTTCATTGATTTCGAATGTTTTTTCCGGTTTTGCACTCAACAATGATCGCACGGTTTTTTGCGCAGGTGTGAGATAAGGCCTACTCGAGTAATGTCGGAGCAGGGCCAAAAATTTCGCCGCCGCAAACGCGAAAGACATCTCTTTTTCAGGTTGCAGCAGCGAAACTAGAAGAGCACGGCCTGAATCGCCGGGTAATCTTGTCAGACACCCGGCGAGCCATTGGCATGTCAACCCAGTTTCTTGAGCGCCATCGCGACGAGCACTTTGACGCCTTTGGAAAGTTGCGCGGTGTCAAACGTCATGTTGCGGGCGTGCAGTCCCGGCGTGCAGCCGGCTCCGAGCCCGAAGTACGCCGCTTTCATATTAGGCTTGGCCTGCTTGAAGTAGTGGAAGTCTTCTCCGCCGCCACCGCAGTCGGGAGCCAATTTGTCCGCTCCGAGCTCGTCCTTGATGGTTTGCGCCACCTCGGCGACGAGATCTTCGTCGTAAATGGCTGCCGGAATGACGCCGCCCGGGAACTTGATTATCGCTTTGGCTCCGATGCTTGACGCTGCGCCTTCGATCGCTCGCCGCACTTTCTCGAGAAGTTCGTCCATCAGTTCGTTGGTCTGAGCCCGCACGTCCAGGACAAGTTCGCCGCGATCTGGAATGATGTTGGAGGCCGACGACACAGCCGAAATCGAGGTGACTTTGCACGACCAAGTCAGGGCAGGATTCATCTTGATCGCACAGATCGCATTGGTGATCAGCGCTGCGGCTTCCGCGCAGTTGACGCCCAGATGGGGACGCGCCGCGTGAGCCGACTTGCCTTCGATTTCCACGCAGAGGAATGTGCTTGCCGAATGCCGCACCGCGGCGCAGCACGTGCCGGCCGGAATGTCCTGAACAGGCCGAACGTGAAGGCTAAGCGCAATATCGACGTCGTCAATCGCGCCGTCTTTCATCACGGCGAGCGCCCCTTCGAGCGTTTCTTCGGCTGGCTGAAACAGGATCTTGAGCGTGCCTTTTTTGACTTTGTCCACGAGTTCGGCAGCCGCCGTCAAAACCATGGCGCTGTGGGAGTCGTGACCGCAAGCATGAACGTATTCGATGCTGCCGTCCTCGTTTTTGAAAGGAAGGGCATCCATGTCGGCGCGCAGCATCACAACGGGACCGGGTTCTTTGCCGCGGACAACACCCACGACACCGGTTTTTCCTACGCCTCGGGTGACCTCATAGCCCAGTTTTTCGAGTGCATCGGCCAGGTAGGCCCCGGTTTTGAATTCGTTCATGCCGGGTTCGGGCATACGGTGCAGTTCTTTCCAAATTTCGACGACGTCCAATTTGCTCATTTTCGATCCTTTTTTGATGGTGTTGCCTTGTGCAGGCACGCCTTCCATAGTCTTCGGGTGATAAGCCTAACGCCGCTTACTGTTTTGTCTGTAGGGCATAGCACCTAGCGAAATACGGATTTGCTCAAAGGCTTGTCGATTTTGCCATACGCATTCAAGGCGCTGTTCTAGGATTCGTTAAGGTAACAAACCACCCCAAAGGAAAATCATGGATAACAAACCGTCTCCTCAGTTAAAAGAGGAAAAGAAAGTCGGCATCGGAGCGTATATCGCTTTGATCTTTGCCATCGTCATCTTTTCCGGCGTTTTCTATCAAATGCCTGAAGCGCGCAAGTGGTTGAGCGCTTTTGACTTTACGACCCTGATCGGCAAGTTCGGTGTGATCGGTGACTCCAAGAGCAACTACATCGGTTCGGGCGGCTTGTCGGCTCGTGCTGCTTTTTTGTTTGCTCTGTCGCTTATTCCCAGCGTGATGCTTGCCATGGGGCTCATTGAAGTGCTTGCGCACTATGGAGCTCTGCGTGCCGCTCAGGTACTCATGACTCCGCTTTTAAAGCCCTTGTTGGGACTTCCCGGCTTTACGGCGCTTGCCATGATCACCGATCTGCAGAGCACGGATGGCGGTGCGGCTCTTACCCGCGGTATGTACGACAGCGGTCAACTCAGCAAAAAAGGACTGGTGACCATGTCCGCATGGCAGTACGCAGGAGCCGGATGCGTCAACAACTACTACGCCATTGTTTCCGCACTGTTTTTCTTATTCGTGTGTCCGGTATGGATTCCGATGCTCATCATTTTTGTTTTGAAGTTCGTGGGCGGCATTTTTACCCGCTTTGTTCTGAGCACCGTTTACAAGAAGGATTTCGAAAATGAGTAACGAAGCCGCCAAGACCACCTCGAACAATCCCTTCGACATTTTTATCGTCGGTCTCAAGAAGGGTCTCAACATCGGGCTTTACAGCCTACTTCCGAATGTGGTGATGGCGTTTGTGCTCACCTACATTCTGCAGCTGTGGGGCGTGATGGATTTTCTCGGACGCACCTGCGGCGGGATCATGGGAATTTTCGATTTGCCCGGACAGGCCATCACGGTGTTGCTTGCGACCTGGATGTCGTGCGGCGCCGGTGTCGGTGTGGCAGCCAGCCTTGCTTCGAGCGGCGTTCTCAATGGCCACGACGTAACCATCATGGCTCCCGCTTTGATCCTGATGGCCTCTCAGATTCAGTACATGGGTCGACTTCTCGGCGTGGCAGACGTCCCGAAAAAGTACTGGCCGCTGTTGATGCTCAACAGTCTGTTGATGGCTTTCATTGGCATGCTCCTGATGCGGTTTTTCGTCTGAGTAGTCGCAACGGAGATAAGGCGGCCGGTCAAACAGCTGCCTGCCCAAGGCGCTCTTTTGAGATTCGCGGTTATGCGCGGTTTCGGAGAGCGCCTTTCTTTGCGGGCCTACGGACACAGATTGAGACGTTTCGAGAACGTAATAACGAAAAATCGCGAATTTTCGTTATTACACTATACGAAACATAGAGAATGCTGCTGTAGCCCAAACAAAAATGCCGGTAATGCAAGCATTACCGGCGAAGCGTCCCTCTTTGTATGCATGCTCAACGAATCGAACAGAGGTCTTCGGGAACTGTCAATGCCACTGTAGACACGTTCCAGTAATCCGCAAGCATTAACTTATAGCAGCTTTAGCCACCAGCTCAGTCCTTAATCTCGCAATACTTCAGAATCGCATCAAGCTTTGAGAACAGACACCTCGTCAACGGCTCAAAGTCGCCGCGATTGAGCATCGAGAACCAATATGGATCTTCCAGACTGTACGGCACATCGGCTTCGCGGTCAATCGTCTCGTCCTTTTTACCTTCACGCAACCACGCCCAGTGACCGGAACATCGATGATCTCCGTAGCCAAAAAGCGTTTTCATCATGTCGGGCAAGCTTTCCGCGAGTTCCGGTTCGTCGGCAAAGAAACCTCCGTTGGTTAGGCACACGCCCCAGCAGAAGCCTTCTGCCTTGCCGCGGTTGTTGGGTCGGCAGGCAAAGGAAAGACACCATTTTTCGGAGACCGTGAAAAGAAAGCGCAAGGCGAATTTTTCAGGGTTCTCGGGCGACACGACATGGGTGTCGCAGTCGACCTCGAATTTGTATCGATCGCGGCAGGCATCCGCTATCGAGAGCACGAATCGCTGCCAATTACGCTCAACCAAATCGGCGTAGGCATCCGAAATGCAGGCTGCCGCCGTTACGTTTTCCGGAGATCGCAAAAGTTCGTAGAGCTTGCGCTTGCGGCCGGCCTGCGTGTCGGCACCGTTGGTGAACAGGTACTGCGCAAAGGCTTTGACGAACCAGCGCACGTCAGGAACGTCAATTTTTTCGACAGTCTGCACCAGCATGTCGGCAAAATCCACGATCGAATACCGAACGATGTCTGCGCCTTCGCCGTTCGTACGCCACGGGCAATCCGAGTCGCCGAAGTCCGCGATCAAAACGGCTTTACCACGCTGCAGCTTGATGTCCAGGGACGGGCTTGAATCAACTGCGCCCGACGCATCCGTCGTGTTCGCAGGAGCACAGCGTACGATGACAAGCCCGTTGTTGATCGATCGGGGTGCAACGTCCTGAGGCTTCGTTGTCTCGGTAAGGTAAATCGATGTGTTGTCAGTAAGCGGCGGAACCTTGACGGAACGGGCAAGGCCCGTAGCTTCAAGGTGCCTTGAGAGATCCTCGCTAAACGCATTCAGAAAAAGCATCGATTGTCCGTGCGAGGCTTTGGGATTGAGAAGAAACGCGATCACGGACGCTACAGACTGTGTCGTGGGATTGAAAAACGATAGCGGAGAGAAGGGGATGCCATCACGCTTATCACTGTCAGCTGCATCGGATTTGCCGTCAGTCAGTAGTCCGGAAACGGCCTCAAGCAGTTCCTGCGCTGCCGCTTGTTTGGTTGTTGATATTGTGTTGGTACGTGTAGGCATGGTGTTTTGTTTCAGTCGAAATATTCTTTAGGAGCAGGAATGCGGCCGCCGTGTTTTTCCTTGTAGAGCTCGAGCGGATATAAGTAGCACTGCCAGCGTTCATCGAGTGATTTTCCTTCGGGGGTCTCCCAGCGGCTTTCGAATTTCTTTTGATCTTCCGGCGCAAATTCCAAAAAGATCGAACCGTCATAGGGCATCGTGATGAAGCCGCTGTCCGAGTCGTAGGCAAAGATCGGTCCCACCTTGGTCTCGGGGAGGTTTTCTTTGATCCACTTCAGAAGCTCTCGGCGTCCCGGGATGGCTTCGTAATCCTGAACGTCGGGCAATCCCAGCGGCCCTTTTTTGACTTGCGAAAACGTGACAAAGTAGAGGTCGCGTTGCTTTTCGTGGAAGTAGGACGTGAAGTTGTGTACGAACATGGGCATGGTGTGTTGTTCCTATCTGTTCGGCATGGATTGAGTCGGTTGGTTATTCGTCGTTGTCGAGCGTGGTCTGAGGTTGCTCGGTCTCGGTTTTTTCAGTGACACGCTCAATCCAATTGCCCAGCGTTTCAAGTACGGCAGGCAGAACGGTCGTTGCATTGCCTCTTACAAACTTCGTGAAGTGTCCGACAGAGTCGTTATCGGTCGAAAGCGGCTGAAATCCGTCCAAAGGGGCATCCTTGGCAATGAGAATGCGAGTGCGGCAATTACGGCGACGAGCTTCGGTTACAAAGCCTGCTGCCGGATAGACCATGCCGGAGGTTCCGACGGCAAGAAACGCATCGGCTCGGCGCAAGACGCCGGGAATCCAATCGAGGCCGTGCGGCTGTTCGCCGAAAAGCACCACGTCGGTACGAACGGACCAGCCGGAGGCTTTGCAGGCAGGGCACACATTCCCTTCCTTGTAGAGTCCCATGCGGGGGAAAGTTGCTCCGCATTCGGTGCAGCGGCTCGTCAGAAAAGATCCGTGCAGGTGAAAGACACCCGCGTCGCCCGCTTCTTCGCACAGCGTGTCGATGTTTTGCGTAATGTGGATGATGTCGGCCTTGTTTCGCCACTTTTTCTTGAATTCGGCAATTGAGATGTGCGCGGCGTTGGGTTTGGCCTGATCGTAGGCTTCAATGCGGCGGTTGATCGAATCAAACACGAGCTGAGGGCGATGCTTCATGTCGACGGAATCCATACTGTCCGTGCGATTCCAGTTGTTGTCGGCATTGCGGTATGTGGGAATGCCGCTTTCGGCCGAAAGTCCGGCGCCCGAAAGGATCACAATGAGGGGCCGTTCGCTCTTGATTTGCATCGATTTGATGCGGAGGTCGGAAAAAGAGAAGGCTGTCATGTTGGTTGCTCACTTAAGTTGTACAAATTTGTTGTAGAAGGCTTTGAGTTGGTCGCCCACTGTGCTGTCCTCGTCGAAACTTGCAATTGCAGCGAGCGGATCGGCATGTGTGTCTGACAGCAGTCGATCATGCACCGCTTGATGGCGCAGACCTTCTGCCCAGGAATGAATGGATCGGCGGCTCCATTGAACGTCGTGAAGCTTGTCCGAAAACCTGACCTTGCGGATGTCGAAGAGCTTTCCGAATCGTGCGGCAATCGAAGCCATCAGGCGGTCAACGGAACCTTTGACGCCGTTTCGGCTTCGTTCGATACGGACAAAGAATTGCGTATGGCCACCAAGGTTGTCGGGATAGCTGCCGGTGGTCAGCCACATGTAGCGAAGGATGCGGCGAAGCAGTTCGACAAGCGGTTGTGCGTCCTTGGCAGAAAGATTCGTAAGAGCTCTGATTTGCCAAACCCAGGTGCGCTCCGGGGTCAAATCATCTGTCAGGTGAGCCTTGTCGATGGCGTTTTCAACGGAAGCGACCAGGTCGTCGGCCGTGGTGTCGACTGCGTGCTTTTCGAGCGCTCTTGCAATGACAAGAAGGTTTTGCAAATACGGTTTGCTGACGGTGTTCGGGATATCAGTACTCATCGAACGGCAGCAGTGTTCGTTGGCGACGGTGAGGAACACCGAGAGAATGGAGCGGACTCGAGCAGGGGCTTTGGAAATGGCGGTACCGATTGTCGTCGCCGAAAGCTGATCTGAAGAAGTTTGATAGCTTAAATGAATTAAGAAGACCTTCCAAAGGTTGGAAATCGCATCAATATCTGCAATTAGATAGTTCGGAGCCAGGCAAAGCGCTTCTTTGCGAGGCAAGGTCCACAGGATCGCAGCGAGCTGATCGTCCTGAGAAAAGCTTTTGAATTGAAGACGGTTGACGGCTTCAAGAACAAGCCCAGCCGAGATTTGTCCGAAGCTGCTCGACTGCGTTGGTAGGCTATCAATCGCCAGATGCAGTGCTTCTTTTAAAGAAGCCGGTGTGTCGTGCGTACTGGAGGAGGATTCAGTCATGTTGCCACCAAAGAAAAGAGGTCTTTCGATGGTGGTATTGTGGATGATAGTGCGTCAACAACTGACGCACGAGAAACTGTAAATGGACGTGAGCGCGGAATCTTGAATCTCGATAAAAAAGCCCGGATTACAAGGTTTGCGCCCATAATCTGAATTGATAAGGGATCGAGTTTTCACTTATATTCAAGTGTTTCGTCTTCCTGCCAGAGCCTCATCAGATCACGAGGCGTTAAGGTCTCGACCGGACAATCCGGATACGCATTGAAAAACACCTTACCAGCCTTTGACTTCGTCTTGGGCGAAAGCTTGCACTCGAACGCCCGCATTTTTCAGTCAACGATTTCGATGAAGTCTACTTCGCGCGGAGTCTGCCCCGAAGTTCTCCAACAAGGCTTCCCCAGCTCGTGTTGGGCCAACACGTAGAGCTTGCGTGAACCAATGCGAGGCATCATCTCGCGATGCTGCCTGACGCTTTGCACAATCAATTCGTTTGCGGCTTCGGTGTCGAAATCCTTGACCGTTGAATGCTTGTAGTAAGCCTGGCGGCAATACCCAAACAGCGCACAGCACTTGTCCAAACTGATGCGAGGCCAAATGCTACGCAACCAGCCTACTGTTTGGTGCCAGATTTTTTTCGGATCAGAATGTTGAACTGCTGTTCGGCCAGCTCAATCATGTGCGAGTATCCGGCACTGCGCATCTTCTCGAGATCAAGGGCCTTTTTGAGCCTCTTGATCTCCGTGAGAGCCTCGGACAGGGTGAGCT
>UMFM01004216.1_pt1 | contig 11265 bp, 20 predicted proteins | sample 1965011 | NCBI WGS metagenome assembly UMFM01 (sample SAMEA4836046, study PRJEB28245) | human gut metagenome | biome: gut microbiome; material: fecal sample | place: Denmark | collected 2008 | reverse complement strand
CAGGCGCATGTACAGCGGCAGCTGGCCGCCTTCAAAGCCCGGACGCACGTGGTTGCGCTTCGTCTGGCCCTTGGCGCCACGACCGGCGGTCTTACCCTTGGAGCCTTCACCGCGGCCCACACGGGTGCGGTCCTTCTTGGCACCCGGGGCGGGCTTCAGGTCGTGCATCTGCAGGATTTCGTTATCTGCCATAATCAGTCAACCTCCTCAACGGTGACCAGGTGACGCACGGCGTTCACCAGACCACGGTTGGCCGGGGTGTCCTCGCGGACAACGGTCTTACCGATCTTGTTGAGGCCGAGGGTCTTGACGGTGGCGCGCTGAGCCGGGGTACGGTTCACGATGCCGTGGTGCAGGGTAATCTTCAGGTTCTTAGCCATGAGTATCACTCACCATCCTTCTCTTCGGCGGCCTTAGCGGCAGCAGCCTCTTCGCGAGCCTTGCGAGCCTCGGCAATGCCGGCGGCGCGGGCGCGCAGCAGAGCATCGGGAGCGACCTCGTCGAGCGCCAGGCCACGACGGGCGGCGATCTCCTCGGGCTCTTCGAGCTGCTTGAGGGCGTCGACGGTAGCGCGCACCACGTTAACGGCGGTGGCGGAGCCCATCGACTTGGTCAGGACGTCGGTGATGCCTGCGCATTCCATGACGGCGCGCACGGAGCCACCGGCGATTACACCGGTACCCGGGGCGGCCGGACGCAGCAGGACAGTGCCAGCAGCGTCGTGACCCTGAACCGGGTGGGTGATGGTGCCGCGGACGCGAGGCACAGAGAACATGTGCTTCTTGGCGTCCAGCTGGCCCTTGGCGATGGCGGCCGGGACTTCACGGGACTTGCCGTAGCCGACACCCACGGTGCCGTTGCCGTCGCCGACCACAACCAGTGCGGCGAAGCTGAAGGTACGGCCACCCTTGTGGGTCTTGGACACACGGTTGATGGTCACCACGCGATCGAGCAGCTCGTCGCCGTGGTTTTCTTCACGACGGTTACGACGCTCGCCACGACGGCCTTCACCGCGCTGGCCACGACGACCCTTGCGGTCCTCGTTGTTGGATTCGGTCGCCACAGTGTTCTGAGTTTCTTCAGCCACTTGGGTTTCCTTCGTTTCGTTGTCGCTCACAGTGCAAGACCTCCCTCGCGGGCGCCATCAGCAACGGCTGCGACGCGACCGGTGTACTTGTTGCCACCGCGGTCGAACACGACTGCGGTGATGCCGGCAGCCTTGGCCTTCTCGGCGATCAGCTCGCCGACCTTCTTGGCGGCCTCAGTCTTGGTGCCTTCGAAGCCGGCGAAGTCGGCCTGAAGAGTGGAGGCAGACACCAGGGTAATGCCCTTGGTATCGTCGACCACCTGAGCAACCATGTGACGGTTGGAGCGGGTGACCACCAGGCGCGGACGCTCGGGGGTACCGGAGATGCGCTTGCGGATACGCGCGTGACGGCGCTTGAGAGCTACCTTCTTGCCTTTTCCGAGAATAGCAACGCTCATATCACTTACCAGCCTTTCCAGCCTTGCGCAGGATGCGTTCATCGGAGTACTTGATGCCCTTGCCCTTGTAGGGTTCCGGAGCGCGCAGCTTGCGGATGTTGGCGGCAACCTGGCCCACGACCTGCTTGTCGGTGCCTTCGACAACCACGTGGTTGGCGTCGGTCACCTTCAGGGTGATGCCTTCGGGCGGGTTGACGGTGATGGTGTGGGAGTAGCCGAGGAAGAACTCGATGCCCTGGCCCTTGGCGACGGCGCGGTAACCGGTGCCGACGATCTCAAGAGTCTTGGAGTAGCCATCGTGAACACCCTTGACCATGCCGGCCATGATGGAACGAGCCAGACCGTGCTTGGCACGGGTCGGACGCAGGTCATCAGCGGCGGTCAGGACAATCTCGTTGCCTTCAACGGCAGCGGTGATGCCTTCCGGAACCACGTAGGAGTCAGAACCCTTAGCGCCCTTGGCGGAGAAGTTCTGGCCTTCAATCTTGACTTCAACGCCAGCAGGGATGGCGATGGGGAGCTTACCAATATGCGATGCCATGTTTCAGCTCTCCTTTCTCACCACACGAAGGCGACAATTTCGCCGCCAATGCCTCGGTCGAGGCATTCCTTCTGAGTCAGCAGTCCCGAAGAAGTCGAGATGATGGCGATACCCAGGCCACCGAGCGGCATCGGCAGGGAGTCGGACTTCGCGTAACGACGAAGGCCCGGCTTGGAGATGCGCTTGATACCCTGAATGGAACGCTCACCGTTCGGACCGTACTTGAGGGTGACCTCAAGAGTCTGGCCGACCTTGGCTTCCTTAGCGGTGAAGTCCTTGATGTAGCCTTCACGCTTCAGGATCTCGGCGATGTTCGCCTTGAACTTGGAGTACGGCATATCCACGGTTTCGTGCTTGGCCGCGCTCGCATTACGCAGACGCGTAAGCATGTCTGCGATCGGATCTGTCATTGTCATTTGGGCTTGTTGCCCTTTCTCGCTATGGTTTCCGCCGCCCTCACGCTTCTTCTAGAAGCGTTCGGGCCGCGGACCTTCAGCGTCGATGTTTACCAACTGGACTTCGTAACGCCGGGCAGTTCACCGCGGTGAGCCTTCTCACGAAGGCAGATGCGGCACAGGCCGAACTTGCGGTAGACGGAGTGGGGACGACCGCAGACCTGGCAGCGCGTGTAAGCGCGGACCTTGAACTTCGGCTTGCCGGCCGCCTTGTTCTTAAGAGCGGTTTTTGCCATATCAGTTCTCCTTGAAGGGGAAGCCGAGGTGCTTCAGCAGCGCGTAAGCTTCCTTGTCGTCCTTGGTGGAGGTCACCACAGTGATGTCCATACCGCGCACGTGATCGATCGAATCAGGATCGATCTCGTGGAACATGGACTGCTCGGTGAGACCAAAGTTGTAGTTGCCCTGGCCATCGAACTGGTGGCCGTTGATGCCGCGGAAGTCGCGGATACGGGGCAGCGCGAGGGTCAGCAGACGGTCCAGGAACTCCCACATGCGGTCGCCACGCAGGGTGACGTACGCACCGATGGCCTGGCCTTCACGCAGATGGAACTGCGCGACGGACTTCTTGGCCTTGGTGATCTTCGGCTTCTGGCCGGTGATCAGGGTGAGGTCCTTGACGGCACCTTCGATGAGCTTGGAGTCGCGGGCAGCGGCACCAACACCCATGGAGACGACGACCTTCTGGACACGGGCAACCTGCATCGGGTTGGAGTACTTGAACTCCTTCTCGAGCTCAGGAATGATCTGCTCGTTGTACTTGACCTTCAAGCGCGGGGTGGCCGGCGCTTCGACAGTAGTATCGGTCATGCCAGCTCCTTTCCGGACTTCTTGGCGACGCGCACGCGCACGGTCTTCACCTTGCCGTCACGCGCCTCTTCCTTAACGGTGATGCCAACGCGGGTCGGCTGCTTGGTCTCCGGGTCGATGACCATCACGTTGGAGCGATGGATCGGAGCCTCAGTGGAGACGATGCCAGCCTGCTGGCCCTGCTGCGTTGCACGCACGTGCTTCTTGACGATCTGCACGCCTTCGACGATCAGTCGATCGTTGGAGAGCACCTGCTTGACGGTGCCTTCCTTGCCGCGGTCCTTGCCGCGGATGACCTTGACCAGGTCGCCGCTCTTGATCTTGGCTGCCATGTCAGATCACCTCCGGGGCGAGGGACACGATCTTCATGAACTTGTGCTCGCGCAGTTCACGACCGACCGGTCCGAAGATACGAGTGCCCTTCGGTTCACGGCCGGAGCCGAGAATGACGGCGGCGTTCTCGTCGAACTTGATGTAGGAACCATCCGCACGGCGGGATTCCTTGACGGTACGGACGACAACGGCCTTAACCACGTCGCCCTTCTTGACCGACCCGCCAGGAATGGCGTCCTTGACGGAGGCGACGATCACGTCGCCGATGCCGGCATAGCGTCGCTTCGATCCGCCGAGCACGCGGATGGCGAGGAGTTCCTTCGCACCCGTGTTGTCGGCGACATGAAGCCGCGTTTCCTGCTGAATCATTGATTCTCCTTAGCCGAGCTGGTTCTCCCCATTTACCGGGGCATCGTGGTTGCCCATAATGCCCCGGTAAATGGCGAGCCTTGCCGAACTTTACTTACTTGGCGCGCTCGATAATGGATTCGAGACGCCAGCGCTTGGTCTTGCTCAGAGGCCGAGTTTCCATAATACTCACGAGGTCGCCAATGTGGGCGTCGTTGTGTTCATCATGGGCCTTGACCTTGCTGGTGGAACGAACGACCTTACCGTACAGCGGGTGGGTCGAACGCTGCTCGAGCTCGACGGTAATCGTCTTGTCCATCTTGTCGGACACGACGTAGCCGCGGCGAACCTTACGGAAGTTACGCTCTTCAGCCATAATCACTTCTCCTTGGATTCGGTAGCGGCCGGCTCCTGGCTGATGCCAAGCTCACGCTCGCGAAGCACGGTGTACATGCGGGCGATGTCGCTCTTGACAGCCTTGAGACGGGCGGTGTTCTCGAGCTGACCGGTGGCGTGCTGGAAGCGCAGGTTGAACAGCTCTTCCTTGGACTTCTTCAAGAAGCCTTCGATTTCCGCGTTGGTCTTCTCGTTGAGATTCTTGATGGAGTAATCAGCGGTACCGACTGCCATCAGATATCACCACCTTCACGTGCGATAATGCGGCACTTCATCGGGAGCTTGTCGATAGCGCGGCGGAGGGCTTCCTTAGCGATGTCCTCGGACACACCACCGATTTCGAACATCACGCGACCAGGGCGCACGTTCGCAATCCAGAACTCCGGGGCACCCTTACCGGAACCCATTCGGGCACCGAGCGGGTGCTTGGTCAGCGGACGATCCGGGAAGATCGTGATCCACACGCGGCCACCACGCTTGATGTAGCGGGTCATGGCGATACGCGCGGCTTCGATCTGACGGTTGGTCACGTAGGCCGGGGCGAGGGACTGGATGGCGAAATCACCGAAGTTGATCTCGTTGCCGCCCTTGGACATGCCAGAACGCACAGGGCGGTGCTGCTTGCGGTACTTAGTCCTCTTGGGGATAAGCATTCTTGCTCACTCCTTCGTTTCTGCAGCCGGAGCGGCCTCGGCGGGAGCCTCAGCCTTGGGGGCTTCGGCGGCCTGCGGGGCGGCGGAACGGTTGCCACGGCGCGGGCGGCGATCGCCACCACGACGGCCCGGACGGTTGTTCTGCTGAGCCTGCTGCTCTTCGAACTCGGATTCGGTCATGTCGCCCTTGTAGATCCAGACCTTGACGCCGATACGGCCGTACGTGGTCTTGGCCTCGAAGAAGCCGTAATCGATGAGGGCGCGGAGGGTCTGCAGCGGAACGCGGCCCTCACGGTAGAACTCGGAACGGCTCATTTCCGCACCGCCGAGGCGGCCGGAGAGCTTGATGCGGATACCCTTGGCACCGGCGCGCATGGCGTCCTGCTGGGCCTTACGCATGGCACGACGGAAGGTGACGCGGTTGGTCAGCTGCTCAGCGATGCCCTGAGCGACGAGCTGGGCGTCCAGCGCGGCGTTCTTGACTTCGAAGATGTTGAGCTGGACCTGCTTGCCGGTCAGCTTCTCGAGCTTGGCGCGGACGCGCTCAGCCTCGGCGCCACGACGACCGATCACGATGCCCGGACGGGCGGTGTGAATGTCGACGCGAACGCGGTCGCGGGTGCGCTCGATGACGATGCGGGACACGCCAGCGCGCTCGAGGTCCTTGCTCATCTCCTTGCGGATCTGATCATCCTCAAGCACGAAGTCGCGGTAGCGTTCGCCGGCCTTGTTGGAGTCGGAGAACCACTTGGAGCGGTGGTTCTCAGTGATGCCCAGACGGTAGCCAAACGGATTGATCTTCTGACCCATCTTTAGCGGGCTCCTTCCTTGTTAGCCACGACGACCGTGATGTGGGAGGTGCGCTTGTTGATGCGAGCAGCGCGGCCCTGGGCACGAGCGCGGAAGCGCTTGAGGGTCACACCTTCGTCAACGTAGGTCTCCTTGATGTACAGGTCGTTCTCGCGGAACGGCTCGCCGGCCTTGTCGGCCTTCACACGAGCGTTGGCGATGGCGCTCTCCAGGGTCTTGCGGACCGGCAGGGCCGCAGCCTGAGGGGCGAACTTCAAAATGGTGACGGCTTCGGTCGCCTTCTTGCCGCGGATGAGGTCGACCATGCGGCGAGCCTTGCGCGGCGTCACGCGGACGTGACGAGCGATTGCTTTAGCTTCCATGTTCTATTCCTTATCCTTAGCGACGGGCCTTCTTGTCGTCCTTCACGTGACCCTTGAAGGTCTTCGTGGGGGCGAACTCACCCAGCTTGTGACCAACCATGGCCTCGGTGACGAACACCGGGACATGCTTGCGACCATCATGAACGGCGAAGGTGTGTCCGATGAAATCAGGGGTGATCATCGAACGACGGGACCACGTCTTGATGACGTTCTTGGTGCCCTTCTCGTTCTGCTCGTCGACTTTCTTCTGCAAGTGGCCGTCGACGAAGGGGCCCTTCTTGATGCTACGAGTCATCTTCTCGATACTCCCTTACTTGCGGTTCTTGCCGGACGGACGGCGACGAACAATCATCTTGTTCGAAGCCTTCTTCGGACGACGAGTACGAACCTCGCCCTTGCCCCACGGGGAGACCGGCGGCTTACCACCGCGGGTACGACCGCCGTGCGGGTGGTCGACCGGGTTCATGGACTCACCACGGGTGATCGGACGGCGGCCGATCCAGCGGGCGCGGCCAGCCTTGCCGAGCTGAATGTTGGCGTGGTCCTCGTTGCCGACCTCGCCGACGGTAGCGCGGCAGCGCGCGTCGACGTTGCGGATTTCGCCGGACGGCATACGCAGCTGAGCGTAGGCGCCATCCTTGGCGACGAGCTGAACGGCAGCACCAGCGGAACGAGCGATCTTAGCGCCGCCCAGCGGGCGGAGCTCGATGGCATGAACCACGGTACCGGTCGGGATGTTCTTCAGCGGCAGGTTGTTGCCCGGCTTGATATCAGCCTGAGCACCGGTCTCGATGACGTCGCCCTGCTTGATGCCCTTCGGCGCGATGATGTAGCGCTTCTCGCCATCTGCGAAGTGCAGGAGGGCGATACGGGCGGAGCGGTTCGGATCGTACTCGATCTCGGCAACCTTGGCGGGCACGCCGTCCTTGTCCCAACGCTTGAAATCGATGAGACGGTACTGACGCTTGTGGCCGCCGCCGCGATGACGGGAGGTGATACGGCCGTAAGAGTTACGACCGCCGGTCTTGGACTTCTTGCGAACCAGCGACTTCTCAGGCGTAGAACGAGTCAGCTCGGAGAAATCCGAGACGGACGCGTTGCGGCGGCCTGCGGTCGTCGGCTTATAAACGCGGATAGCCATAATGTAGTTCTTCCTTTAACTTTTCTCGGCTAACCTTCAGTTACCAAAGATGTCGATCGTCTGGCCCTCGGCGACGGTCACGATCGCACGCTTCTGGGAAGCGCGCTGGCCGAAACCGGTGCGAGTGCGCTGCTTCTTGCCAGCGCGGTTGAGGGTGTTGACGTTCGTCACCTTGACCTTGAAGATCTCTTCGATTGCCTGCTTGATCTGCACCTTGTTCGCATCCGGAGCCACCACGAAGGTGTACTGGCCACGGTCGGAAGCGGCGTAGCTCTTCTCGGAGACGACGGGCTTAAGAATCACGTCGTGAGCGGGCTTGTGAATAGCGACCATCTAAATCAGGCCTCCTTCGGCTCGGTCTTGGCAGCCACGAAAGCCTCGAAGGCTTCCTTGGTGAAGACCACGTACTGCGAGGTAATCACGTCGTACGTGTTGAGCTGATCGACGAAAATCGGGTGAACGGTCGGGATGTTGCGCACGGAGAGCCACTCGTTGATGTTGTCGCGAGTGAAGACGACCGTGGTGAACTTGTCCGCGGTAATCGGGGCCAGAGCGGCGACAGCGGCCTTGGTGGACGGCTCGGTGATACCGAACTCCACCACGGCAACGCGACCGGCGTTGGCGCGATCGGACAGGGCGTAGCGCAGAGCTGCGGCCTTCATCTTCTTGGGGGTGCGCTGAGAGTAGTCACGCGGCTGCGGGCCGAACACGGTGCCGCCGTGGTACCACTGCGGTGCACGGATGGAGCCCTGACGAGCACGACCGGTGCCCTTCTGCTTCCACGGCTTCTTGCCGCCGCCGGAAACCATGCCACGAGTCTTGGTGGCGTGGGTGCCCTGACGAGCAGCAGCGAGCTGAGCGGTGACAACCTGGTGGATCAGCGGGATGTGAGCCTGGACATCCTCGGCGGAAACGCCGAAGAGAGCCTCAGGAGCTTCAACGGTGCCGGTGGCCTGGCCCTTGGCGTCGGTGACGTTCAGAGTAACGTTTGCCATGGTTTATCAGGCTCCCTTCACAGCCGAGCGGACGAGAACGATGCCGCCCTTGGGGCCAGGAATGGCGCCCTTGATGGCGAGGATGCCGTTCTCGACATCAGCGGAGACGACGGTCAGGTTCTGGGTAGTGGCGGTCACATGACCCATGCGGCCGGCCATACGCTTGCCCTTGAGAATACGGCTCGGAGTGGCGCATGCGCCCACAGAACCGGGACGGCGCTCGTTCTTGTGAGAACCGTGAGTACGGCGGTAGGACTTGAAGCCCCAACGCTTGATGGTACCGGCGAAGCCCTTACCCTTGGTGGTGCCGGTCACGTCGACCTCAGCACCCTCTTCGAACAGGTCAGCGGCCAGTTCCTGGCCGGCCTCGAACTGATCGACGTCGTCGGTGCGCACCTCGACGAGGTGGCGACGCGGGGTGACACCGGCCTTGGCAAAGTGGCCAGCCAGCGGCTTGGTCACCTTGGTGGGATCGATGGCGCCGTAGCCGAGCTGGACAGCCTTGTAGCCGTCAGATTCCTCGGTCTTCACGGCGGTCACCACGTTGGTGGACACGTCGACAAGAGTGACGGGCACGAAGAAGCCGTTCTCGTCCCACACCTGGGACATGCCGAGCTTCTTGCCCAGCAGAGCCTTGCGATTAGACATAATGCTTCCTCCTCCCTTACAGCTTGATTTCGATGTTGACGTCCGCAGGCAGATCGATGTGCATCAGGGAGTCCACGGCCTTGGGGGTCGGGTCCACGATGTCGATGAGGCGCTTGTGAGTGCGCATCTCGAAGTGCTCGCGAGAATCCTTGTACTTGTGAGGAGAACGGATAACACAGAAGACGTTCTTCTCGGTCGGCAGCGGAACGGGGCCAACAACAGTTGCGCCCGCGTTCGTCACCGTTTCGACGATCTTCTTCGCCGATTGGTCGATGACCTCGTGGTCATAGGACTTAAGCCTGATGCGGATTTTCTGTCCCGCCATTGCCGTCCGCCCTTTCTAGCGATGTTCGTTGTACTGTTTACCAACCTGCTTCTAGGGCACCGGCGCGCATGGCCTCCCTTGGACATACGTCCTCTGGCGGTCATCCGACATCAGTGCGCGGTTTCCGGCTGTCACTTCACTTGAAGTGGCTCCCGGCCCGCGCTCGCTTTTTTAATTCCAATTTGCGAGCCCAAATCAGGCAACTTGTTTATTCAAGCATTGAGGTGGGACAGTGGAGTTCGCGCGTGTCGCGCTCATGCCGTTCGTATTACCTCGCGGCATAGCCGCTCGGCGTCTGTTCGATTGTCGCAATGCAGGTCTCACATCTTTCTTATTGAGAACCATTCGCTGCGATATCATGACAGATATGACTTCCCGCCGCAAGACTCTTAAACGCGATTGGTTCGACAACCAACCTGGCGCATGGGTAATGGTTATGCTGCCCGCTGTGGCTGGCTTCTTTATCGGCGGGCCTAATCTTGATACGCTTTGGCTATTGGCGACGTGGGCCGTGTGCTATTGCGTGCAGTTCAGCGCCGCGCACTGGTTCAAAGCACACTTTTCACGCCGTTATCTGCCGCCGATGCTCACTTATGCCGTAGCGCTCATCGTCATCGGCTTGCCATTCCTGATTACGCATACCGGCATACTGCGTTGGGCTCCCTTATATATAGTGCTGGTTGCGCTGTCGATGCTGTCCTCGTGGCTGAGGAAGGAGCGCTCGCTGTGGGGCAATGCCGTGTCGGTGATTGCCGCGTCGGCCATGGCCACGGTGATCGCGTCGTTTGGCAGCACTGTTGAGACGGCATGTGTTATGCCCATCAACGCAGCACATGCCTCGTGCGCAGCCGCTGATGTCACCGCCGCACGCGCCGCGATTCGGAATATGCCAGATTTGAGCCAGATATTCGACCTTCACGCCTGGTGGCCCGCGGGTTCATTGCCCGTGAGCGGGCTGATTGCCACCGTGCTGTTTGCGCTGACGCAGTATGGGTCGGTTTTGGTGGTCAAAACCATGATCCGGGAACGCGGGAAGCGTTCGTACGTGGCGGCTTCGTGGGTATGCCATGTGGCGCTATTGCTGCTAGCCGCCGTGCCGTCTGGACGCAGTCCGTATCTGATTGCGATGACTGTGCTGCTGTTGGCCCGCGCCGTTGCGTTGCCGGTGGTTACACGGCGCACAACCTTGAAGCCCGTGGTGACCGGCATTACCGAGGCGTTTGCCAGCTTTATTGCTTTTGGCTGCATCATTGCGGCGATTTAGCGACGCTTCAGCGATTCCATGGGGCGGTACCTGCTGGCTGAGGGAGCACCACATATGCAAAGGAGCCCGGCCCCTGTAATGGGGTCGGGCTCCTTGTGTCGCGCTATGCAGACACTAAGCTGCAACACCGCGGTTGGTGGCTACTGATGGTGCCACCAACCACAAACCGCCTGCAATCAACGCTCGGAGGCTTCCTCAGTGGCGGCCTCACCCTCGCGCTCGATGCGCAGCTTGTGGCCTTCCGCCTGGGAGACACCGTAGTAAGCACCGACGGCGATGTCCTTCATGTCGTTGATCAGCGGGATGCGCGGGTTGGCCGGGGTGCACTGGTCCTCGTAGGCGCGCATGCCGATCTGATCGAGCACGGACCAGAAGTAGTCCTCGTCCACACCGCAATCCTGGAAGCTCTTGTTCATGCCGAGCTTGTTGTCACGGTAGTCCTCGACGGCCTTCGCCAGGTTCTCCACGGCTTCGGCCGGGGTCTTGCCGGTGTCGATGCCGAGGTTGCGGGCGATGTCCTGGTAGCGTTCCGGGGCGATGTACTTGTTGTACTTCGGCCAAGAGGTGGGCTCCTCAGGAATCTGGCCGTTGTAGCGAATCACGTACGGCAGCAGGATGGAGTTGGTACGGCCGTGGGCGATGTGGCACAGGGCACCGATGGTGTGGGCCATGCCGTGGCACATGCCGAGGAACGCGGAG
>UMFM01045735.1_pt1 | contig 11285 bp, 8 predicted proteins | sample 1965011 | NCBI WGS metagenome assembly UMFM01 (sample SAMEA4836046, study PRJEB28245) | human gut metagenome | biome: gut microbiome; material: fecal sample | place: Denmark | collected 2008 | reverse complement strand
TACATACTTTTGGAAGGCTGGAGAAATCCAGTCTTCTTTTTTCATAAGTGCCAATTATGACTTTTTTGTTAACTTTCAAAGATGTGGTTGTATTTTGGCCTTTCAACTGGGTTCGTATATGAAGGCTTCTTTTTTTGGCGAATATCGATTCGAGAGATTACATCTTGGTTACAAGTTATAAATTGTGGGTGCAGAATGGCCTTTTTCATCGGCTACCAATTAGGGGGATGATTTTTCAAAAGCCCTAAATTCCGAAGATTTTCTATAAAAAGCGGCTCCTTGAAAACAGAACAGTTCAATCGTCCGGTACTTCACAAAAGGTACTTCTGTAACTCGCAGCCCGGTCATAACGAAGACGGGGTGGCTGAAATGCCAATGAAGCGGTGCAAGCCCGTTGCTGGACGATTCCCCACCCCTAGGGTGCCGAGGGCGAATATGGGAGACCTATATCATATTGACGCAGATGGACTGTAAGCCTATCTGCGACGCGAGAGTTGAAACTACTGTCAGCTCTCTTTACATTGCCACCTATCCGCAGGTGACACACTTTTTGACGCTATGAAGGATTCTTCTGGCTAGTATCAATTTGAACGATTACATCTTGGTTACAGATTGTAAGTGGTGGGTGCAGAATAGCCCTTTTCGTGGGCTCGCATATAGAGGGGTATTTCTTCGGAGTATCTTCTTTCACGAAGGTTTGCTTGTACTCGTATGATTATTATGACAATTCCGTTTAATAGCAGACGCACGATTTGCAAATGCAAATTGTGACTTTTTTGTTAATTTTCAAAAACATTGCTACGTTTTGGCCTTTTTCGTCGGCTACCTATTGATGGCATCTTTTTTCAAGACCACTTTCAACTTCAGGCACCGCCATTATTGCAAAGTTTCGCCCTCCATCGGTTACCCCATGGACCGACGTTATTTTAACCAAGAAGCTACTTCGGCTATATTTTCCAAGAACTTTTTAACAAATTTCTTTTTCGGGTTACTTTTTGGCCTTTCTCGATGCCTACCAATTAGAGGGACAATTTTTCGGAAGCCTTAAATTTCGAAGATTTTCTATAAAACTCTGTTCTTTGAAAACAGAATAGTTCAATCGTCCGGTACTTCACAAAAGGTACTTCTGTAACTCGCAGCCCGGTCATAACGAAGACGGGGTGGCTGAAATGCCAATGGTGCGGTGCAAGCCCGCTGCCGGACGATTCCCCACTCCTAGGGTGCCGAGGGCGAATATGGGAGACCTATATCATATTGACGCAGATGGGCTGCAAGCCCATCTGCGATGCGAGAGCTGGAATTGCTGCCAGTTCTCTTTACATTGTCACCTGACCGCAGCCTTGCTGCAAAGGATGACACACTTTTTGACCTTAAACTACTTATGCAGAAGGAGTGCCTATGAAATTTAACGATGCCTATTCCCAGATGTTTCCCGGTTACCCCGATGCCATCAGCCTTCAGCAGGCTGCGGAGATGCTTGGTCTGAACCGCCATACAGTTGGGGAACTGATCCGTTCCCGCCGCCTGTTTGCGCTTAAAATCGGCCGCACCTATCGTATCCCGAAGCTGAGTGTGATCGAGTTCCTGCTCACCGGGCAGAGCACCTTCCCGGCTGGAAATCCGTCGCCGGATGTGGTATGCTGTGGGTGCAGCAACGGACAGCACGCCTGTTGACCCAAAGGAGGTTTATGATGAAAACTACAGGGTCTGTCCAAGAGAAAAATGGACGTTTCTATTTCGTGGTCAATCTTTATGATGCCAACGGCAAGCGGAAGATCAAGTGGATCTCCACAGGTTTGACCGTCCGGGGCAACAAGCGCAAGGCAGAATCCATGCTCCGGGAAGTGCTGCTCCACTATGATGAGACCGGGGAGCTGCCCACGGGGCGGGGAGGCACCTACGAAAAAGTAGACGCTAAAACCGCCAAGCCCCTGCCGCTGCCCCTCCAGCCCGTCAACAAGTCGGAGATGCTGTTTCTGGATTATCTCAACGAGTGGGTGCAAGTCCACAAGGCATCCATCCAGCCTGCAACTTTTATCAGCTACAATCGGATGATCACCGGGCGCATCACGCAGTATTTTGAGCCGCTGGGCTTGAAGCTGTGTGAGGTCACGCCGCAGGTGCTGGATGAGTTTCAGGAGAAGATCTTGCTGGAGGGCTACACCACCAACACGGTCATTCACTACCACGCCATCTTCGGTAAAGCGTTCAAGGATGCCGTCCGCAAGGATTATCTGGAAACCAACCCGATGCTGAAAGTTGACCGCCCGAAGAAGAACAGCTTCCGGCCCAACTTCTACTCCAAGGATGAAGTCCAGCAGCTGCTGGAAGTATCGCAGGATGACCCCCTGCACCTGTGCATCCTCATTACGGCCTACTATGGCCTTCGCCGCAGCGAGGTACTGGGGTTGAAGTGGTCGTCTATCGACTTTGAGCGCAAGTCCATCACCATCAATCACAAGGTGACGGAACAGTTGGTGAACGGCAAGTACGTTCCTGTGGTCAGCGATGTGATGAAGAACAAGACCAGCTGCCGTACTCTGCCGCTGATCCCGGCTGTGGAAGAAGAACTTCTGAAGCAGAAGGAAAAACAGCAGCTTTACCGTAAGCTGTTCAAGAAGAGTTACAGCACCGAGTATCTGGATTTCGTCTGCACCGATCAGGAAGGCAAGCTGATCCGCCCGAACTTCGTGACGGAGCACTTCGACTGGCTGCTTCGGAAGTATAGCTTGCCCCGCATCCGCTTCCACGACCTGCGCCACAGCTGCGCCAGCCTGATGGTGATGAACGGCGTATCCATGAAGCAGGTTCAGGAATGGCTGGGGCACAGCACCTTTTCTACCACCGCTGACATCTACGCACATCTCGATTACAAAAGCAAACAGGGGTCTGCTGTGGTCATTGCGAACCTTTTGGGAGAATCCAAACTCCCCAAGTAATTATGGATTTATCGTTCATGTATAAAGCATACTGTGATGAGGCAAAAGCGGCCTTTCTCTGCTTGATGCAAAAGAAAAAGTCGCAGATTCGTTTGAATCTGCGACTTCTGGCGGAGATGGTGGGATTCGAACCCACGTGCCCAATTAAGGACAAAACGATTTCGAGTCGTTCTCGTTACGACCGCTTCGATACATCTCCAAGTATATTTCCATGGCAAATTTACGATTTGTATATTGCAAATCGGCCTTGAAACTTGGAACAGTTGCTGTTAGAATATTGTTAGAAAACGCATCGTTCAGACAGGTTCTGAAGCCTGTCAGGACATCGAAATTGACGTTTTCTCGTGTGATATGGAGACATTCGGCGAAGCATCCACTTGGATTTCGAGTCGTTCTCGTTACGACCGCTTCGATACATCTCCATATATTAGCCTTTACAGTATAGCAAAAAAGCGGTTTTCCGTCAACACTTTTCTCCCGTTACGGCACGGCACGGCTGCAAGCCATACGCAGCCGGGCCGTTTTGCGTTTTTGGGGCAGAAAGCGCGGTTTCTTTGCAAAAAAGGCTGTTCTTTTGGGCGGGAGCCGAGTATAATAGGAACGATATTTTTCAAATTTGAAGTATAGAGGAGAGCATTCCAATGGCACAGGCAAAACAAGATATGGGCGCCGGCAGCATCAAAAAGCTGATGCTGCAGCTCATGATCCCCGCCGTGGTAGCGCAGGTCGTGAACCTGTTGTATAACATCGTGGACCGCATTTACATCGGCCACATTGCGGGCATTGGCGCGGCAGCGCTGACCGGCGTGGGGCTGTTCACACCCATTCTGATGCTGCTGAACGCTTTTGCCATGCTGGTGGGCGCGGGCGGCGCGCCGCGCACCGCCATTGCTCTGGGGCAGGGCGACAAGAAACAGGCAGAAAAGATCATCTCCAACAGCTTTACCATGCTGCTGCTCTTTTCGGTGGTGCTGACCATTGGCTTCTATGCCGGGGCACCGGTGCTGCTGCGGCTGTTCGGTGCCAGCGATGCCACCCTGCCGTACGCCCTGAGCTACAGCCGCATCTACATTGCAGGCTCGGTGTTCGTGCTGGTGGTGCTGGGCATGAACCCTTTTATCACCACGCAGGGCTTTGCCAAGACCAGTATGCTTACCACCGTGATCGGCGCGGTGATCAACATTATCCTCGACCCCATCCTGATCTTCGGGTTCGGGCTGGGCGTGCGGGGCGCAGCCATTGCCACGGTGCTCAGTCAGGCCGTGGGCGCGGCATGGATCATCCGCTTTCTCACCGGCAAAAAGACCATCCTGCGCCTGCGCAGAGACTACCTGCGCCCGGAAAAGCAGATCATTCTGCCGGTGCTGGCGCTGGGCATCTCCTCGTTTGTGATGCTCTCCACCGAAAGCCTGCTTTCCATCAGCTTCAGCTCCAGTCTGGCGCGGTACGGCGGCGATGTGGCTGTGGGTGCCATGACCGTCATCACCAGCGCATCCCAGCTGTGCACGCTGCCCATTCAGGGCATCTGTCAGGGCGGACAGCCGGTGATGAGCTTCAACTTCGGCGCAGGCAAGAAGGCCCGCGTCAAGGAAGCCTTCCGTTTTCAGCTGACGCTGTGCGGGGCCTACACCTGCTTGTTCTGGCTGTTGATGATGCTGTTTCCCGGCGCGGTGGCGGGCATTTTCACCTCGGACACCGCACTGATCCAGTACACCACGTGGGCCATGCGCATTTACATGGCGGGCATTTTTGCCATGGGCTTCCAGATCGCCTGCCAGCAAAGCTTTATGGCGCTGGGGCAGGCTAAGGTCAGCCTGCTGCTGGCCTGCCTGCGCAAGATCATTCTGTTGATTCCCCTCATCTTCATTCTGCCGCACCTGCTGCCGAAACCGGTGTTCGGCGTGTTTCTGGCCGAGCCGGTCAGCGACATTCTGGCCGCCACCATCACCACCATCACCTTCTTTGCCCGGTTCGATAAGATCCTCGACCGCGGTGCCGCAAGAATCTGACAAAGAGCTTTTTCTGCACAGTTATCAACCCCATCAAAATCCTTTTAGCTTGTATCTGATATCAGCCCACCTATCATAAACCTTGCATCATTCTGTAACACTATGTAATCTTTTGTTTTTTCGCAATTATCCAGCTGACGAAACATGTTCCATGTGATATACTATTTTCAAGTAATTCGCATTTACATCAAAAGGGAGGCTCCGATATCATGGCCCTGCAAAAACTATGCAATTGAACCCATGAAAACCTTTTTGGATGGTCAATATTCCATTCCAAATTATCAGCGGGAATATTCCTGGGAGGAAAATGAAATTCAGGATTTTCTGAATGATCTGGAGGATACCTGTGCCAATCCGAGCACCATTCACTTTTTCGGGCAGATCGTAGTTCACAATGATGAGGACTCCCAAACAAAATTCATTATTGATGGGCAGCAGCGCACAATTACATCCATGATTTTTGTGCACTCTCTTCAGCTTTTGTACGAAAATCTATATTTTACCACTCAATATCATCCTGCATCAAAAAAGGAAGTTCTATTGTCCAATTATGTAGGAGAATACTCTGATGAGGAAAAAAGCCTTCATCTCATCCTTAGTGAAGCGGATAATCCTTACTTTATTCAAACCATAACTGCTAGACAGCCGTCTGGTTCCAAAGAAACGAAAAAGTCCTGGGAAAGAATCCGAAAAGCATTCAAGACTATTTATGAATATCTTGATTCGCACTGCCAGGACGCTTCCGATACTTCCAAGAAAATGGATTGCCTTAACCGATACTTCGAGGCCTTCTTCGAGCGGTTCAAAGTCATGTATATTGAGGCCACCAAGCTGGAAGAAGCTTTTATCATTTTTGAAACATTGAATGCTCGCGGAAAAGACCTTGAAACAGCAGATTTACTCAAAAATTTTGTTTTCAGCAAGTCAAAAGATGTGGATGACACTCAGAAAAAATGGAATTCCATTGTAGACAACCTGGATAAAATTGATACAACCAATTATATCCGACATTATTGGAACTCTTCTCATAAATTCATTCGCAAAAACGACTTATACCGGGAAATTGTAAAATTCATCAAGACCCCTGCTGATGTGTCAGCTTTTCTCGATAGTCTTGAAAATTGTTCTCAATTCTACCATGACATTGCATTTCCGGAGGAAAACGTTGATTTTACAGACGATAAATTGATCTCTTGTCTAAAGAATCTCAAAATCCTCAAGGCCAAAACTTTTTACCCGATTTTGCTTGCAATGAAACAGGCGAAAGAATCCTATTCTGAAAAAGACCTCTTGACCGTCGCCGAAACCATTGAAGTCTATGTTTTTCGTAATTTTACAATCTGCGGAAAGGTTGCCAACACCGGTGAACGATTCTTTTCTGAGATCGCTCTCCGGATTTACGGTGATCTAAATTCCGTTACCGCCATCTGTAAAGAAATCCGAAAATCAATTGTCCCAGACGATGAGTTCACTGCTGCTTTCAATACCTGGTCAGGTTCCAACCGTGAAATTATTCGCTATATCCTGAGAAAAATCAACAAACAATTATCTCCAACAGATGAATTGAATCTCAACAACAGCGATGTTCACATCGAACATGTAATGCCAATTGAAAACAGTAAATGGAAAATCCCGGAAGATACTCACAATGAGTATCTTTGGCGGTTGGGAAACCTCACGCTTTTAAGCGGAAAGCTGAATATCCAGATTTCCAATGAGGTTTTTCCAATTAAAGTGTCAGAATATGCCAAATCAAAAATTGACCTTAATAAATCGCTGTGCACCTGCAGCGATGGTACTCCGCGCACAAAATGGATCGTTCCCGATGATATTGATATCCGTCAAAAATATTTTTCGGATTATGCACTCATAATCTGGCACATCCATTAAACAACTTTTCTATTCAATCAATAAAACAACGCGGCCCCCATACATGAAAAGGGAGCCGCGTTGTTTTTTATTCCGGTTTTATTTCCCCGCCAGCAGAATGGCCAGCACGGCTTTCTGCACGTGCAGGCGGTTCTCGGCTTCGTCAAAGATCTCCGGTGCGTGCTGCTCGAACACCGCCGAGGAGATCTCCTCACCCCGGTGGGCAGGCAGGCAGTGTAGCACCATGACATCGGGCTTGGCGCTTTCCAGCAGCTTGCCGGTGAGCTGGAAGCCCACAAAATCCCGCAGGCGCTGCTCACTTTCCGGCGTGCCGGGCTGGGCGGTGTTCCACACGGCCGTTGCCACCACGTCGGCGTCCTGAATGCCCTCGGCAGGGTCTGCGGTCAGGTGGAAGGCGCTGCCGTACTTGTGGGCGAACATCAGCACATCCGCCGCCGGGCGGTAGCTCTGCGGGCAGACGCAGGTGACCTGCATCCCAGCCAGCAGTCCGCCCACGATGAGGCTGTTTGCCATGCTGCTGCCGTCGCCGACAAAGCAGAGCTTCCGGCCCGCAAGGCTGCCCCGGCGCTCCCGAATGGTCATCAGGTCGGCCAGAACCTGGCAGGGATGGGCGTAATCCGTCAGGCCGTTGATCACCGGCACACCGGCCAGCTCGGCAAACTCTTCCAGATCGCTCTGGCGGTAGGTGCGCCACACCACGCAGTCGTAGTAGCGGCCCAGCACCCGGGCGGTGTCCTTGAGGGGCTCACCGCGCCCGGCCTGCAGCTCGGCGGTGTTCATGTAGTTGCCCAGACCGCCCAGCTGGTACACACCCACCTCAAAACTGGTACGGGTGCGGGTGGATGCCTTGGAGAACATCAGGGCAACCGTCTTTCCTGCCAGCAGCGGGGCCGTGCCGCCCAGCTTCTGCTGTGCCTTGAGCTGGTCGGCCACATCCAGAATGTGGGTCAGCTCGGCAGGGGAGAGGTCGCTCATTTTCAGCAGATTTTTCATGCCTGCTCCTTCGGAGCCGTCGGCTCCATCTTGCCCAGCACATCGCTCAGGATCTCCAGCGCCATGTCCACATCGTGCTCGCTGAGGGTCAGCGGCGGCAGCAGGCGCAGGCGGGTCTTGGCTGTCAGCACCAGCAGGCCCGCTTCGCGGCAGGCGGCCAGCACATCTGCGGCCTTGAGGTCGTAGAACTCGATGCCCACCATCAGGCCGATGCCGGAAATGCTCTTGACATGGGGCAGCTTTGCGATGCCCGCACGCAGCTGGACGGCGCGCTCGTTGACATTGGCAAGGAAGCTCTGGTCCATGCGGTCCACCACCACGTTGGCACCGGCGCAGACCACCGGGTTGCCGCCGAAGGTGGAGCCATGGGTGCCGGGGCCCATGCCCTCGGCCACCTTTTCGTTCATCAGCACTGCGCCGATGGGCAGGCCGCCGCCCAGACCCTTGGCCAGCGTGACCACGTCCGGCTTGAGGTTGTAGTGCTCGCAGCACAGGAAGGTGCCGGTGCGGCCCACGCCGGTCTGCACCTCGTCCACGATGAGCACAAGGTCTTTTTCGTCGCAGAGCTTGCGCACGGCCTGCACGTAGTCCGGGTCCAGCGCCATCACGCCGCCCTCGCCCTGAATGAGTTCCAGCATCACGGCGCAGGTTGTGCGGTCCACCAGCTCCTCCAGCGCTTCGATATCGCCTGCCGGAGCATACAGGAAGCCTTCGTTGAAGGGGCCGAAGTAGTTGTGGAACACCTCCTGACCGGTGGCGGTCAGGGTGGCGATGGTGCGGCCGTGGAAGCTGTTCACCAGCGTGATGACCGTGGTGCGGTCCTTGCGGTAGTGGTCCACGCTGTACTTGCGCGCGGCCTTAATGGCACCCTCGTTGGCCTCGGCACCGGAATTGCCAAAGAACACCTTGCTCATGCCGGTGCGCTTGCACAGCTTTTTGGCCAGCTTGCCGCAGGGCGCGGTGTAGTAAAGGTTAGAGGTATGCTGCAGCTTGTGGGCCTGCTCCGAGACGGCCTCGGCCCAGTCCAGATCACAGTAGCCAAGGCTGTTCACGCCAATGCCGCTGGTAAAATCCAGATACTGCTGACCCTCGGGGCCTGCGGCGCGCAGGCCGTGGCCCTTTTCCAACACGATAGGGTTGCGGTTATAGGTGTGCAGGACGTATTCGTTGTCCCGCTTGATGACTTTTTCAGAATCCATAGGTGTACCCTCCTGTGAACAGAGACTGTGAACAGAAAACCCTCTCAGGCGCTTTCGCGCCAGAAAATGCTGGCAAAGGCTTGAGAGGGTCATTTTTCTTATTATACCGCCTGCACGGCACCTGCGCAATGCTTATTCGCGGTGGCTGCGGCGGTAGAAGCGGGTGCCGGAGCCGCGGTTGGAGAACAGCTCCAGCAGGATGGAGTGGGGCACCCGGCCATCAATGATGACCGCCTCGTGCACGCCCTGATAGATGGCATCGGCCATGCCGCCGATCTTGGGGATCATGCCGCCCGCAATGATGCCGGCGGACTTATAGCCCTCGATCTCGGACACCTCCACCTCGGGGATGAGGGTGCTCTCGTCGTCCTTATCCCGCAGCAGACCCGCGATATCGGTCATGGATACCAGCTTCTCCGCTTTCAGCGCAATGGCGATCTGCGCAGCGGCGGTGTCGGCGTTCACGTTGTAGGCCTGACCCAGATCGTCCATGCCCACCGTGGCGATCACGGGGATGAAGCCACCGTCCAGCAGGCTTGCGATCAGGGTGGCGTCCACATGCACGATCTCGCCCACATGGCCCAGCTGGGGGTCCAGCTCGGTGCAGCGCAGCATCTGGCCGTCCATGCCGCACAGGCCCACGCCGCGGCCGCGCAGCTTGGCAACCAGATCTTTGTTCACCTTACCGGCCAGCACCTGCTGCACGATCTCCATGGTGGCATCGTCGGTCACCCGCAGACCGTTTGCGAAATGGCTCTCCACGCCCACTTTCTTCAGCATCTCGTTGATGGCCGGGCCGCCGCCGTGCACCAGCACCACGCGCACACCCAGCAGGGTAAGGGTGACCAGATCGTTCATGACGGCATTTTTCAGTTCTTCGTTGATCATGGCATTGCCGCCGTACTTTACCACCATGGTCTTTCCGTGATACTTCTGGATGTAGGGTGTCGCCTCAGAGAAAAGGCGCGCCATTTCTTCGTTTTTCATATACTCTCCTTGCCGCCAGCACGCTTGCTCCGGCATTCGTTTTCCACCAGACGAACTCCTTCCGTCATCGCTACGCGATGCCACCCATTCCCCTTCTGGCACTTTCGTGCCACCTCCCCCGGCCGGGGGAGTCTTTCTCAAGGAGGGAGGCTTTCAGGCTCCCTCCGTGAGGGGGCTGTCGCCGCAGGCGACTGGGGGAGTTCCATTAAGTTCTATAGTCGCCGTTGATCTTGACGTAATCGTAGGTCAGATCGCAGCCCCATGCCTTTGCGGATGCATCGCCGGTGCCCATGTCCACCTTGACCAGCACATCGTGCTCAGCCAGCACCTTGGCGGCTTCGTCCTCGCTGTAGGGGTGATAGGCGGCGTTTTCGCACACATACACCTCACCGGCCTTGCTGGAAAGCCACACGCAGACCTTATCAATGGAGAAGTCGCCGGGGGTGTAGCCGATGGCGCACAGGATGCGGCCCCAGTTGGCATCGCGGCCGAACACTGCGGCCTTGAACAGGTTGGAGCACACCACGCTGCGGCTGACGGCACGGGCGGTCTTCAGGTCGGGGGCGTGGGTCACTTCGCAGGTGATGAGGTGGGTGGCACCCTCGCCGTCACCGGCGTGCTCGGCACACATGTGCTCTGCAATGGCGGTGAGCGCGGCAACAAAGGCTTTGTAGTCCGCGTTCTCCTCGCAGATCTCCGGGTTGCCTGCAAGGCCGGAAGCCATGATGATCAAGGTATCGTTGGTGGAAGTGTCCAGATCCACGCTCATCTGGTTGTAGGTGCCGGGCACCACGGTCTTGAGGGCCTTTTCCAGCAGGATGGGCGAGACGGCGGCATCGGTGGTGTAGAAGGCCAGCATGGTTGCCATGTTGGGGGCGATCATGCCGCTGCCCTTGCCAATGGCACCCACCGTGCAGGTCTTGCCGCCCAGCTCGAACTGGATGGCGTATTCCTTTTTGTGGGTGTCGGTGGTCATGATGGCGGTGGCGGCATCGGTGCTGCCCTGCTCGTCCGCAGCCAGCTTTGCGGCGGCGGCAGGGATGCCCCGGGCAAAGGGGTCGATGACCATGGGCTGACCGATGACACCGGTGGAAGCGGGCAGCACGTCCTGCGGGTCGATGCCCAGCTCCTTGCCCACCAGCTCACAGCATTCTTCGGCCAGAGCCACGCCGTTGGCGGCGCAGGTGTTGGCGTTGCCGCTGTTCACGATGATCGCCTGTGCGTAGCCGTCCTTCAGGTGGGCGCGGTCCACCTTGATGGGTGCGCCG
>UMFM01007068.1_pt1 | contig 11386 bp, 9 predicted proteins | sample 1965011 | NCBI WGS metagenome assembly UMFM01 (sample SAMEA4836046, study PRJEB28245) | human gut metagenome | biome: gut microbiome; material: fecal sample | place: Denmark | collected 2008 | reverse complement strand
GGGTGATGCTGAAGCTGAAAAGAAGTTCAAAGAAGCTTCTGAGGCATATGCAGTCTTGAGCGATCCGGAAAAACGTCGTCAGTATGATCAGTTTGGACATGCTGCTTTTGACGGAAGTGCAGGAGCAGGCGGCGGATATGGCGGATTCGATTTTAACGGTGCTGATTTTGGAGATATTTTCGGAGATATCTTCGGAGATCTGTTCGGCGGCGGACGCAGAGGCGGACGTGCGAACCAGGGACCAATGAAAGGTATGAATATCCGAAAGAGTGTCAGGATCACATTTGAAGAGGCTGTATTCGGATGCGAGAAAGAATTGGATGTTGTATTAAAAGACCCATGTCCGAAATGTAACGGAACAGGTGCCAAACCGGGAACATCTCCGGAGACTTGTCCGAAATGCGGCGGTAAAGGTCAGGTTGTATATACACAGCAGTCTTTCTTTGGAACCGTACAGAATGTACAGACCTGTCCAGATTGCCAGGGAACTGGTAAGATTATTAAGGAAAAATGTCCGGATTGCAGCGGTACAGGTTATGTAGCCAGCAAGAAGAAGATATCCGTATCCATTCCGGCAGGTATTGATAATGGTCAGAGTGTGCGTATCCGTGAAAAAGGTGAGCCAGGTGTAAACGGCGGACCAAGAGGAGATCTTCTGGTAGAGGTCGTGGTATCAAGACATCCGATCTTCCAGCGTCAGGATATGCATATTTTCTCAACGGTACCGATTACATTTGCACAGGCGGCGCTTGGTGCGGATATCCGTATCAAGACGGTAGATGGAGAAGTAATCTATACTGTAAAACCGGGAACCAAGACCGATACAAAAGTACGTCTGAAAGGAAAGGGAGTTCCATCTCTTAGAAATGCACAGGTTCGCGGCGATCATTATGTAACGCTTGTTATCCAGACACCGGAACACTTAAGTGCCGAAGCAAAAGAAGCACTTCGTAAATTCGATGAACTGACAGGTAATTCTCTTGGAACAGAAAAGAGTGACAAGACGGAAGAGCATAAAGGTAAAAAGAAAAAAGGATTTATGGATAAATTAAAGGAAACCTTTGATGATTAATTTCATCAGGGGTTTCCTCTTTGTGTCTAGAAGTATCTATGGAAAACCGGTGACGGCAGGTTCTGTAAATCTGACAGGTATTGAAAAATATACAAAAAAATGCTGGCATTCACCGTGGTAAAGTGCTATCATATTAAACAAATCAAATTTTTAACAAACCAGGAGGACTCAAGTATGTACGCATTTGATGAAATTAAAAAAGCAGACAGTGAAATTGCAGATGCCATTCAGGCCGAGATGGAGAGACAGAATTCGCATCTGGAACTGATCGCATCGGAGAACTGGGTAAGTAAAGCGGTCATGGCAGCAATGGGAAGTCCGCTTACAAATAAATACGCAGAAGGCTATCCGGGCAAACGTTATTATGGTGGATGTCAGTGTGTGGATGTAGTGGAAGATCTTGCAAGAGAAAGAGCAAAGAAGTTATTCGGCTGTGATTATGCCAATGTACAGCCGCATTCCGGCGCACAAGCAAACCTGGCAGTATTCTTTGCGATGCTGGAGCCCGGAGACAAAGTTATGGGTATGAACCTGGATCACGGCGGACATCTGACACATGGTTCTCCGGTTAATATTTCCGGTAAATATTTCAATATCGTATCATACGGAGTGAACGATGAAGGTGTGATCGATTATGATAAGGTACGTGAGATTGCAGTGAAAGAAAAACCAAAGATGATCATTGCAGGAGCCAGTGCTTATGCAAGAATCATTGATTTCAAAAAGTTCCGTGAGATTGCAGATGAAGTAAGAGCATACCTTATGGTTGATATGGCACATATCGCGGGACTTGTTGCAGCAGGACTTCATCCAAGTCCGATCCCGTATGCAGATGTAACTACAACTACTACACATAAGACACTGCGTGGACCAAGAGGAGGTCTGATTCTTTGCAATCAGGAAGCAGCAGATAAGTTCAACTTTAATAAAGCTGTATTCCCGGGAATTCAGGGAGGTCCACTGGAACATGTGATCGCGGGAAAGGCTGTGTGCTTTAAAGAGGCACTGGAGCCTGAATTCGCAGAATATCAGAAGCAGATCATCAAAAATGCACAGGCACTCAGCAAAGGTCTGATGGGTCGTGGTGTAAAGATCATATCCGGCGGAACAGATAATCACCTGATGTTGATTGACTTAAGAGGCGAAGAGGTAACCGGTAAAGAACTGGAAAAACGTCTGGATGCCGCACACATCACATGTAACAAGAATACGGTACCGAACGATCCAAGATCTCCGTTCGTGACAAGTGGTGTCAGACTTGGAACACCTGCAGTTACAACAAGAGGATTAAAAGAAGAAGATATGGATGTGATCGCAGAGTGCATAGCACTGGTACTTCAAAGTGAAGACAATATTGAAAAAGTCAAAGGAATGGTTGCAGAGCTGACTGCAAAATATCCTCTGGATATGTAATATTCGAGAATAACGAAAGAAAATAAGAAAATCAAGGATGCGTCGGAGTATGGTTTTTAAACTTATTCAGACGCATTTTTGCTGTGCGGATACCAAAAATTTTAGTAATAAGACAGCGTATTTTTATGAGTTTTTATGAAAATGATAAAAACAAAGCAATAACAGGGTGGAAATTTAAAAGCAGGAAGCGTATAATTAAAAATAATGTATATTAATCTATACAAGAAGAAAAAGGAAGACCTGGTATAATATAGAAATCCGGGAAGGAGCTAGATTTTGAGACTGAGAAATAATAAAGTAGCAAAGAGATTGGGAACAAAAGCACTTGCAGGAGTGCTTGCAATAGGACTTATCATCAGTACTCCGGCTGCAGCGCTGGCAGATGGAGGGGCAGAGACAGCCGGGACGCAGAGCACAGCCTCTCAGACACCGGCCGCACAGGCAGAGAAGCTGCAGGCAAAATCAGTAGATGGCAAGGATACACTTACAGATGTATCAGATGCAGTGAAAGAGATGATCCAAAGAGGTGAGGTAAAGCTGGATGAAAGTACAGGATATCTGATAGATACAACAACCGGACAAAAGACGAATCCGGTTACAGGAGAACGTGTAGATCAGATTCCGGCGATACCGGAGACACCGGCAGAACCGGAGGCACCAGCAGAGCCGGAACAGCCGGCGGAACCGGAGACACCAGCAGAACCGGAGGCACCAGCAGAGCCGGAACAGCCGGCAACACCAGCGACACCGGAGACACCGGCGACACCAGCAGAACCGGCGGAACCGGAGACACCGGCAGAACCGGAGGCACCAGCAGAGCCGGAACAGCCGGCAGATACAGTTACAAGTGCAAAAAGCAATCAAGCACTTGTTGCAAAGCAGCAGATTATAAAATTACCACAGATCGTGGAAGATTTCCGGTTCTGGACAGTTGCCAGAAAATATGCATTTGCAAAATCGAAGATCAATATCCGCGAGGCAATTCCGGAGAATATTGATGGCAGTAATACACAGGATGTAAAGACGGATCTGGAAAATGCAAAAGCAGATACAAAAAAGCTACAGAAGAAAATAACAAAGAAACAGACAAAAACAATTAAAAATAAAATATTCAAGAAAGCAAAGAGTAAAGCGGTCAGAAATCTTCAGAAGACGATGGAAGAAAGAAAGAACCTGAAACAGAAAGGTCTGGACGCAGCACTTGCAAATCAGCAGCTGGAAGAAAAAGTCCGTACAGTAGGAACTTTATCACAGGATGGTCTGTTATATATCCTGAAAGAAGAAGAGAATGGCTGGCTTTACGTCGAATCTGGAAATGTCAGAGGGTTTGTAAAAGCATTAGAAGTATATACAGGGGATGCGGCACAGGAAATCCTGGATGTTTATCAGACCAAGGCTCAGAAGAAGGCAGAGAAAGCCGGAATGGAATATACCGGTATTGAGGGAACTGCAAAGACAGCGGAAGCGACTGTCGATGCAAAAGAAAATCAGGCATACACATATCTGCGTGCGACGGTGAACCCGACGGTAGCAGAGAAGGATTATGCGCTGGTTAATGATCAGATCGGGACAGGAATACTGAATATAAAAGAAGAGAATAATCCAGATGCGAGAACTGTCGGAACACTGAAACAGGGACAGCTCTGTTATATCCTTGCCGATAAAGATGCCGACTGGGTATATATAGAGTCCGGTGATGTCAGAGGGTTTGTTGAAAAGAAATATCTCGATAACAGCGATGAGACAAAACAGCAGATCACGACAACAGGGGAAGAACAATATAAAACGGCGGAAGAAACAGTAAAACCAGAAGAAAATGCTGCTTTATATTATACATTGGCTTCTGTGAAAGAAGGAACGCCAAGCGGTGAGATCAGAGAGTCCATCCTGCAATTTGCTTCTCAGTTTATCGGTAATCCATATGTATGGGGAGGTACAAGTCTGACAGACGGGGCAGACTGCTCCGGATTTGTACAGCAGATCTACAAACAATATGGATATGATCTCCCAAGAGTGGCAGAGGACCAGAGCCAGTGTGGAACGAAGATTCCTGTAGAGGATGCACAGCCGGGTGACCTGATCTTTTATGCAAAAGAAGGCCATATATACCACGTAGTGATGTATGCAGGTGATGGAAAGACTATTGAAGCAGCCAGCACGAAACTTGGGATTATTGAAAGCAAAGTAAATACTAAAAATGCAGTATGGGCAACACGTATTATCAATGATAATTGTACACTTGCCGGAGGCGGAATCAGTAATGTCAATGCGACGAACGAAATGTATGGACAGAATCTTGGTAATTTCCAGATTACATATTACTGTGCATGTGAAATCTGCTGTAATAAAGCAGACGGAATTACAGCAACAGGAACGCCGGTGGTAGAAGGTCGGACGATTGCGGTTGATCCAAGAGTTATTCCTTACGGAACGAAAGTGATCATCGGAGGTCATATATTTACAGCTGAGGATTGCGGCGGTGCAATTCAGGGAAACCACATTGACATCTATGTAAATAATCACGCAGAGGCAGAGGCGTTCGGGGTGACAAATGCAGATGTATTTCTTGTAAAATAAGAATAAAAATGAGAAAAGACAGCTTTTTCAGATTTGAAAGTTTGAAAAGCTGTCTTTTAATATTACGTTGCATTCATAAAAAATGCTGGATAGATATGGATTATTTACAGATCTTTAAAAGTTCTTTCAGATAATCCCACATACGCTTTGTAGATTCGATATGTACGCGCTCATTATAAGTATGTACACCTGTCAGTTCCGGTCCGAAAGAAATGATATCAAGATCATTCTTCTTTCCGAATAAGATTCCACATTCCAGACCGCCGTGAGTTGTCTCAACGGTAGGCTCTTTGCCGAACATTTCTTTATAAAGTTCAATTGCTTTCGGACGGATCACGGAATCTGCATTGTAGCTCCATGCCGGATATTCACCGGAGATTTCGCGGGAAGCACCTGCAAGATCTGTTGCAAGATCCAGTTTGTTTCGCATATCATCTAACTTGGTAGCAACGGAGCTGCGAACCTGGAATTTGATCTTTACCGTATCTTCTGTGGTTTCAACGATACCTGTATTCAGAGAAGATTCTACAGCTGTAGGGAACGCACGGTCATAGCATTGTACACCATCGATTGCTCCATACAGGAATCCGATTACATGTGCGGTAGTATCTGCGTCAAATGCTTTTAAGGTAGTCTCGCCTTCGGAAACAGCGTTCAGAGATAAAGTTGGTTCCTGTCCGGCAAACTCAGCGGAGATCGTCTGTTCCAGTTTGGTAACAGCATCTGCGATAGCCTGAGCCTGTGCAGGGTCAGCAATAATCTCGGTCGTATTATATTGTGCGATTACGTTTGCTGCATTTCCGCCGTTTGTGCTTACAATGTTGAAGTCGTAATCTTTTGCAAGAGCATACAGGATGCGTCCCATGATCTTGTGTGCATTTCCAAGCTGGTTCTGGATTTCTGCACCAGAATGTCCACCCTGCAGATCGGAAATGGAGATCGTCATCTTTGTTCCGTTTTCTTCACTCCATTCGATCGGGATGAAGGTATCGTAAATGTAGCCGCCGGCACATCCGACAGTCATAACACCTTCAATTTCAGAATCAATGTTCAGACAGATCTTTCCTTTTAATACAGATGTATCCAGGTGATGTGCACCGCCCATACCAATCTCTTCATCAATTGTGAATACAGCTTCGATCGGCGGGTGTGGAATGTCTGTGCTGGCAAGGATTGCCATAGCGTAAGCAACGGCGATGCCATCATCGCCACCGAGAGTGGTGTTCTTTGCCCCAATCAGATCACCATCTACAAAAAGGTCTAAAGGATCATTTTCAAAATCATGATCACTGTCGGTTGTCTTTGTAGCGACCATGTCCAGATGTCCCTGGATGATAACCGGATCACTGTTCTCGTATCCGGCAGTACCAGGTTTTTTGATGATTACGTTGTTCACTTCATCCTGGATATATTCCAGATTGTGAGCTTTTGCAAATTCCACACAAAAATCACTGATTTTTTTTGTGTGGAAGGTACTTCTAGGTACCATACTTAATTCTTCAAAGTAATGGAATACTTCTTTTGGTTCAATATTAGACAAAATTCCCATTGTTCATTCCTCCGTTTGTCTTTAGTCTCTATCTGTCATTGTACCATGAAATTCAGCACTTTACCATGATAAAATTTAATGTATACATAACGGAATGTAATAGTTATAATAACTGTAGCTTATAAGATTTTATTAAAACATTCAATAACTGCAGGACTACACAAAAAAGAAGAAAAAATATATAATATTTAAGTTGAAAATAATATGAATCGCCATGCGTTCGAAAGAAATTTACAGGAGGATATATATGAGTACAAAAGAAGCAAAACAGATGGACAAAGCATTATTTGATTTTTATGGAAAACCATCTATCGGACAGGCTTTGCCACTTGCAATCCAGCATGTACTTGCGATGATCGTCGGATGTGTAACACCATCGATCATTGTTGCGGGAGTGGCCGGAATTTCACAGGAAGATTCCGTGATCTTAATACAGGCAGCACTGGTGATGTCAGCACTGACGACATTACTGCAATTGTTTCCATTTATAAAAACAAAGAATTTCCGGATCGGTTCGGCACTTCCGGTTATGATGGGAATCAGCTTTGCGTATGTTCCAAGTATGCAGGCAATTGCGGCTGATTTTGACATTGCAACAATTCTGGGTGCACAGATTATCGGAGGTGTGGTTGCACTTCTGGTGGGATTGAATATTAAGAGAATCCGCAAATTCTTCCCGCCACTGATTACAGGAACAGTCGTATTTTCTATCGGTCTTTCTCTGTATCCGACAGCAATTAACTATATGGCCGGAGGTGCGAGCAGCAAGACTTATGGATCATGGCAGAATTGGGTGGTTGCGATTATTACATTGATCATTGTAACAGCATTGAATCATTACGGAAAAGGGGTATGGAAACTGGCATCCATCCTGATCGGAATTATTGCAGGATATATCGTAGCGTTGTTCTTTGGAATGGTAGATTTTTCATCTGTGTCATCGGCAGCGTTCTTCCAGCTTCCGAAACCAATGCATTTTGGAATCAAGTTTGAACCATCTGCATGTGTTGCAATCGGAATTCTGTTTGCGATCAATGCAGTACAGGCAATTGGTGATTTTTCGGCAACAACAACAGGATCTATGGACCGTATGCCGACAGATGAAGAACTGACAGGTGGAATTGCAGGCTATGGAATCAGTAACATTTTCTGTGCATTCTTTGGAGGACTTCCGACTGCGACATACAGCCAGAATGTAGGTATCGTATCAACAACAAAGGTCGTCAGCCGTGTGGTAATGGGGCTGGCAGCAGCGATATTACTGGCAGCAGGATTGATTCCGAAGTTTTCTTCTCTGCTTACAACAATTCCGTATTGTGTACTCGGCGGTGCGACAATCTCTGTATTTGCTTCGATTACAATGACGGGAATCAAACTGATCACGACAGAGCCAATGGATTTCCGTAATACAACAGTTGTAGGACTTGCAGTAGCAGTAGGAATGGGTGTGACACAGGCAAATGCTTCACTGGCACAGTTCCCGGAATGGGTGACAACAATTTTCGGAAAATCTCCGGTTGTTCTTGCAACGATTGTAGCAATTGTGTTAAATTTAACCCTTCCAAAAGCAAAGAAAAAAGAGGAGAAATAATCCTTATATGATAATAAGTTATATAAATGGTGAATGGAAAGAGCCTGGCAGTTTATGCCAGGCTATTGGAATTTTTAAAGAAAATTTTCATAAGACGGTATCCGTTGTCGGCGGAGGCGGAAAGACGACAGTGATCCGCAGGCTTATGGATGAATGCCGGAATGCCGGAATTCCATGTGCGGTTTCTACAACAACTCATATACAAAAATGTGATGCCGGATATTTTCTGGGAAAACCTTCGGTGGAAATATTCCGTCAGATTATGATAAAATATGGTGTTGTATGGATGGGAAGAGAGACAACGGATGGGAAGCTTGCATCTTTTCAAGAAGAATATCTAAAAGAGATCAGCCGTGAACCAGGTGTACTGCTTCTAGAGGCAGACGGAGCGAAGCGTCTGCCGGTTAAAACCCCTGCGGAACATGAGCCGGTGATCTGTGAGCAGACAGATATTGTTTTGAATGTATATGGGATGAGTGCGGTTGGAAAGAAGCTGAAAGAAGGTTGTTTCCGGGTGAAAGAGACCGGGAAGATTCTCGGAAAGACAGAAGAAGATATTCTGTGTCCGGAAGATATTGTCACACTTGCGGTAAGTCAGAGTGCGGGACGAAAATACGTGATGGATGATATGGAATATCAGGTGATACTGAATCAGGCAGATACTAAGGAGCAGAAAAAAATGGCAGTGGAACTTGCGGAAGAGATCGTAAAGCAGTTGTCAGACAGGCATGCAGATAGTATGGAATGCCCGGGGCAGATCCGCAGAGTGCATGTGGTATCGGACCTGATTCCGTTGAAAGAAAGATGGTAACTATGTCAGAAATGTATAAAAAGAGAAAAAAAGTATTAATCAGAGGAGCCGGAGATCTGGCTACGGGTGTAGGAGTGGCACTTCACAGGGCAGGATTCCGGGTGATCATGACGGAGATTGCAGTGCCGCTTACCGTCAGACGTGAAGTTGCAATGTCACGGGCAGTCTATGAAGGCAGGATAGAAGTAGAAGGAATAGAAGGAATTCTTGTGGAAAATTATCAGGAAGCCAGGAGGGTACTGGCAGCGGATAAGATTGCCGTAATCGTAGACCCGGAGGCAGAAATCCGGAGAGAATTCAGACCGGATGTACTTGTGGATGCAATTCTTGCAAAAAGAAATACAGGAACCAGCCGGGCAGATGCACCATATGTGATCGGTCTCGGACCGGGGTTTATAGCGGGAAAAGATGTCCATGCTGTCATAGAGACAATGCGTGGATTAACACTTGCGGATATCATCTATGACGGACAGCCGATTCCCAATACCGGCATTCCGGGATATGTGGGCGGCTATGCGCTGGAACGTCTGATCAGGGCGTCAGCAGCCGGACGGATGGAGCCGAAAGCACAGATCGGGGATGTCGTCCGAAAAGGACAACTTCTGGCTCTGACCGGAGGAAAACCGGTCTATTCTCAGTTGGACGGTGTGATCCGGGGGATGTTACAGGAAGGCGTGCAGGTAAAAAAGGGTCTGAAGATTGGAGATGTGGATCCGAGAAAGGACAAGAAATTGTGTTATCTGATCTCGGATAAGGCAAATGAGATTGGCAGTTCCGTGGTAAAGACAGTAGAAGCACGTCTGTCAGATAAAGATTATGCGATGATTCTCCTGGCAGCCGGAAAGTCAAGCCGGTACGGGAACAATAAGCTGCTGGAGAAACTGGATGGAGGGCGGATGTTCGAACATACCCTTCGTAAAATGCGTGCATTTCCATTGTGTACACAGGTAGTAGTAACAAGATTTGAAGAGATAGAGAATGCGGCAAAAACACAGGGGATGCTGGTGGTACAGAATACGGAGCCGGATCTTGGAATCGCACATTCGCTGAAGTTAGGATTAAAGAGAGCATTAGATGAGAATCCGGGGTTAAAGGGGGCTATGTTCATCGTATGTGACCAGCCGGGATTGACAGCCGGGACATTTGCCCGTATGCTTGAGATGGGGAAGATGCATCCGGGAAGGATTGTATGTGCCGGATGGAAAGGAAGAACCGGGAATCCCGTATTATGGGATTCGTGCTTTTTCCGGGAGTTGTGCAGACTTTCCGGTGATAAAGGCGGAAAACAGATCATCTGTGCACATAAAGAAGATGTGGTGCTCTGTGAGACAGAAGAAGCAGAACTCCGGGATGTAGATGTACCGGAACAACTGATGAAATGGGAGAGAGATTATGGAGAATCAGGAAAATCAAGAGAAGAAACATAAACGGAGAGTCCGATATTCCGGAACACATCCGAGAAATTATAAAGAAAAATATAAAGAACTGAATCCGGAAAAGTATGCAGATACTATTTCAAAGGTGATCCAAAAAGGCGGAACACCGGCAGGAATGCACATTTCCATCTGTGTACAGGAGATCCTGGACTTCTTTGATATCCAGCCGGGACAGCAGGGATTGGATGCAACGCTTGGATATGGAGGACATACCTCAAAGATGCTGGAAAAACTGCAGGGAGAGGGCCATATCTACGGACTGGATGTAGATCCGATCGAATCAGCAAAGACAAAGAAACGTCTGGAGGAAAAAGGATTTGGATCAGACATCCTGACAGTAAAGCTTGAGAACTTTGCCAATATTGACAAAGTAGCAAAAGAAGCCGGAAAATTTGATTTTGTACTGGCAGATCTTGGTGTGTCATCCATGCAGATCGATAACCCGGACCGGGGATTCACATTTAAAGCAGAAGGTCCTCTGGATCTGCGGATGAATCCGGAGAAAGGAATCAGTGCGGCAGAACGGCTGCATGACATTTCAAGAGAAGAACTTGCAGGGATGCTGGTTGAAAATGCAGATGAACCTTATGCAGAAGAGATTGCAGAAGCAGTTACGGAAAAGATCCGAAAAGGCGGAAAGATTGAAACAACAACGGGATTGCACCAGGTGATCGGAGAGGCACTTGCATTTATTCCGGAAAAAGAAAGAAAAGAAGCAATACGTAAGTCGAGCCAGCGGGTATTCCAGGCACTTCGTATTGATGTGAATCATGAATTTGAAGTATTGTATGATTTCCTGGATAAGCTGCCGAGTGTGCTAAAACCGGGAGGAAAAGTGGCAATCCTTACCTTCCATTCGGGGGAAGACCGTCTGGTAAAGAAATCATTCAAACAATGGAAAAAGGAGGGCCTGTACAGTGAGATCGCAAAAGACGTT
>UMFM01051152.1_pt1 | contig 11476 bp, 9 predicted proteins | sample 1965011 | NCBI WGS metagenome assembly UMFM01 (sample SAMEA4836046, study PRJEB28245) | human gut metagenome | biome: gut microbiome; material: fecal sample | place: Denmark | collected 2008 | reverse complement strand
CTCTCATTTTTTATACCTGATCTTCTTCCGGAAGCTGCCACACCACGCTTCTGAAAGGTATTCATATATAACCGGCTCTTTCCGATCAGCCGTTATCTTTCATGATTTTAAACAGAACCTTCGTGATGGCCGTCGTAAGGATACCTGCGACGATCGCCTCCGGGATACCAAATCCCAGGATGATTCCCAGGATCACATCGTAGATGTGCTCCACTGCCTTGTTGGACGCAGCCGCGTAGCTCTGTCCGAAGAAGATATAGATTCCGTTCATGACAAGCAGTGTGTTTGTCATAGCTCCTGCGATACCAGCCACCCAGAGGGCAACGGTCTGGCTGCCTTTGATTCCGTGAGCTGCTTTCATGATCAGCTTATAAACAAAATAAGCAACGATGCCGATGCATACGCGCGGCACGATGGCGATCACGGCGCTCCACATGTTTCCGCTGTATCCGCCGATCGTAACGAACGGGCTGAATACGAAGGAGGTCACTCCCGGGGCAATGGTCGCTTTTACAAGGCTGGTCACACCAAATACCAGTCCTAAGTAAGCGCCGTACTTCGGTCCAAGGATGATCGCTCCGATGATGACCGGGACGTGGATGATCGTTGCGTTCATAAAGCCTAACGGAATGTAACCGAGAAACGGTACGACCGACATGGCGATGATGATCGCGGTGAAAATCCCGGCGAGGGACATGTCCAGAACTTTCTTTTCAATTTTCATTTTGCAATTCCTCCTGCTACTGTTCTCTTGCGAGATACAATGCAATATAGTCACGTCTTGCATTATACAGTGTTAACCTGATGCAGTCAAATTCTTTCTCTAAAATTTTCCATTTATTTTTACTTTTCAATTTTACTTCCTACAATATAATTCCTGTTGCCGCCTTCTTTCTCCCGATCTCACCCCTTTTTTTCTCTCCTGCTGCCTTAATTTTTTTTCGATTTTTCATTTTTCCCTCATATATGCCCTCTCCAACGTCCAGTCCTCTAAAATCGTTCTTTCTTTCCCTTCTGATTTCGGTGTCTTTCTTCCACGGACACAATTTATTGTATTTTTTCTGTCCGCTCCTGGCGCACATCTTGTTATGCAGCTATTCACATGTTTTCCACTCATAATTATCAACTTATCCCCAAATCGTGGATAAGTTGTGGATAAGTCACTGGAAAAGTTGTGGATTTTCACATTTGACATTGAAAATTATTCCGTTTTACGCTAGAATAAATTCAGAGTGGGTTTATATGCTTTTGTGGACAGGTTTCCGCCTTTTCCACAACTATGCACATCGTTATACACATGTTTAGGAGTATGAATATGCTGGAAGAAATCAAAGAGAAATGGGACGAGATCCTCTTAAATATAAAGGAAGAACACGATATTTCAGAGGTGTCCTACCGCACATGGCTGCTGCCGCTGATCCCGGATTCTGTGGATAAAGATATCCTCACGATCCTGGTGCCTGATTCCGCGTTTATCAGCTATGTGAAAAAGAAATATGAATTCCTGTTGAAAATTACGATCGAAGAAATTACAGGATTTCAGTGCGAACTCGATTTCAAGTTAAAATCTGACGTGAAGGAACCGGAAAAAGAGAACCGTCTGATCAATGTAACCAACAATACGGTCAGTCAGCTTGCTCTCCAGAACGCGAACTTAAATCCGCGTTACACCTTCGATACCTTTGTCGTCGGAAAAAACAACAACCTTGCCCATGCCGCATCCCTTGCAGTTGCGGAATCCCCGGGCGAAATTTATAATCCGTTATTTATTTATGGAGGCGTGGGACTCGGGAAGACGCACTTAATGCATTCCGTCGCCCACTTCATCCTGAAAAATAACCCGAGCGCAAAGATTCTGTACGTGACATCCGAGAAATTTACAAACGAACTGATCGACGCGATCCGAAACAAAAACAACGTTTCTACCACGGAATTCCGTGAAAAATACAGAAACAATGACGTGCTTCTGATCGACGATATCCAGTTTATTATCGGAAAAGAAAGTACCCAGGAGGAATTTTTCCATACATTCAATGCCCTCTACGAGGCAAAAAAGCAGATCATTATTTCCTCCGACCGTCCTCCAAGAGAAATTGAAACTCTGGAAGACCGTCTCCGTTCCCGTTTCGAATGGGGACTCACCGTAGATATCCAGCCGCCGGATTATGAAACCCGGATGGCGATTCTCCGGAAAAAGGAAGAACTTGAAGGATACAACATCGATAACGAGATCATCAAATATATCGCTACCAATGTAAAATCCAACATCCGTGAACTGGAAGGCGCCCTCACAAAAATCGTTGCTTCCAGCAAATTAAATAATAAGGAAATCAATCTTGAACTTGCAGAGGAAGCATTAAAAGATCTGATCTCCCCGAACGCTGCCCGCGAAGTGACTCCGCAGCTTATTATTAATATAGTTTCTGAGCATTTCGGCATCACACCCCTTGATCTCATCGGCCAGAAACGAAGTAAAGAACTCGTATTCCCACGCCAGATCGTCATGTATCTCTGCGGCGATATGACGAGCGAGTCTCTCCAGAACATCGGAAAAGCTCTCGGCGGCCGCGATCATACAACGATCATTCACGGAACAAAAAAGATTGCCAGCGAATTAAAGACCGACGAGAATTTAAAGAACACGATCGATATTTTAAAGAAAAAAATCAACCCACAGTAAGCTTGTGGATTTTTTCGTGGAAATCCCGTTGAAAATTTGTGGATAAAATGAGGATGATTTTTCCCGATTTTTGCCTGTGGAAAACTCCCGGGTTGTCCTTTTGGATTTGCAGAGTTACCCACAATGGTTTTCACAGAGGTTTTTTCAGGGTTTCATTAGGGTTTTCCCCCTTATAAACAAATTCACACTCCCTACTACTGTTAAGACTAATATCTTTTATATATTTCTTTATTTGTGAACGTTTCTTAAGAAAGGAAGTTATCAACAACTATGAAACTGACATTCCAGAAAACCGCGCTCTTAAACGGTATCAATATTGTTCTCAAGGCAGTTCCATCAAAAACAACGATGCCTATTTTAGAGTGCATTCTGATCGACGCTTCTACTGATGAGATCAAGCTGACTGCCAACGATATGGAGCTCGGCATTGAGACAAAAGTTGAAGGTGATATCCTTGAAAAAGGTAAAATTGCACTGGATGCAAAGCTTTTTTCTGAAATCGCAAGAAAATTATCCGATTCAGATTCCCTTGTAACCATCGAATCTGATGAAAAATTCAATACTGTGATCACCTGTGAGAACTCTGTGTTCAAAATTCAGGGCAAAGATGGAGAGGAATTCTCCTATCTTCCGTATATTGAGAGAAATAAAAACATCACACTCTCCCAGTTTTCCTTAAAAGAGGTGATCCGCCAGACGATCTTCTCCATCTCTGTCAACGACAGCAACAAGATGATGACAGGCGAACTTTTTGAGGTAAACGGTGATACACTCCGAGTCGTTTCTCTCGACGGACATCGTATGGCAATTCGTAAAATTGTATTAAAAGATGAATATGAAAGCACAAAAGTCATCGTTCCGGGAAAAACTTTGAACGAAATCAGTAAAATTCTCACCGGTGACAACGAAAAAGAGGTCCAGATCTTCTTCGGAGCGAACCATATTCTCTTCGAATTTGATGATACGATCGTAGTTTCCCGCCTGATCGAGGGCGAATATTTCAAAGTAGACCAGATGCTTTCCAGCGATTACGCCACAAAAGTGTCTCTGAATAAGAAAGATTTCCTGGACAGCATCGAGAGAGCTATCATTTTAATCCGCGAAAATGACAAAAAACCGATCATTCTGAACATTGAAGACTCAAAAATGAGCCTGAAATTAAATTCCAGCTTCGGTACCATGAACGCGGAGATCCTGATCCATAAAACAGGACAGGATCTGATGATCGGATTCAACCCGAAATTCTTAAGTGATGCGCTGCGGATCATTGATGATGAGGAAGTTACCCTCTATATGATGAATGCGAAATCTCCGTGTTTCATCAAAGATGAGGATGAGAGCTACATTTATCTGATCCTGCCGGTAAACTTTAACGCCGCTGCGATCTAAAATCAGATGAAATTTCCCCGAAGTTCCGGTAAAATCCGGGGTTTCGGGTCGGTTTTTTCATATATCTGGAATAAAAAAGGAGAAAAATGGAAAGTATTCACTTAAAAGATGAGTTTATCAAGCTTGGACAGGCATTGAAACTTGCAGGTCTGGTCGGCTCCGGAGTGGACGCAAAGTTTGTAATTCAGGACGGGCTTGTAAAAGTAAATGGGGAAGTTGAGACCCAGCGAGGCAAAAAACTTTACCCGGGAGACACGGTTTCCTATGACGGAAAGACATTTAAGGTAGAAAATTAAAGGATTTTTTCATGTTTATAGAATCCATCGAGCTGTCAGATTACAGAAATTACAGTCATTTACATATTGATTTTCATAAAGGGACGAACGTTCTTTATGGAGATAATGCCCAGGGAAAGACAAATATCCTGGAGGCAGTCTATGTGTGCAGCACAACAAAATCGCATCGGGGCAGCAAAGATAAAGAAATGATCCGGTTCGGCGCGGACGAATCCCACATCAAAATGATGGTCCGGCGGGATGGAATTCCCTACCGGATCGATATGCATCTGAAGAAAAATAAGGCAAAAGGGGTCGCGGTGAACGGAGTTCCGATCAAAAAAGCCAGTGAACTTTTCGGAATCGTCAATGTGATCTTCTTTTCACCGGAAGATCTGAACATTATCAAGAACGGACCCGCCGAGCGGAGACGTTTCGTCGACCTGGAACTCTGCCAGCTAAACAGGCTGTATGTCTACAATCTGGCACAGTATAACAAAACGGTTATACAACGAAACAAACTATTAAAGGACATAGACCACAACACGTCCTTAAAAGAGACACTCCCCATGTGGAATGAGCAGCTCTTAAAGTACGGCACAGAACTTATAATTATGCGTTCTGAGTTTATAAAAGAGCTGAATCCCCTGATTGCGGAGATCCACGCGGGGCTCTCGGGCGGAAAGGAAACACTCTCTATCGCCTACGAGCCGAATGTGTCGCCGGAAAATTTCAGGGAGCAGCTTGCGAAGAACCAGTTTCAGGAGATCAGGCAGAGGCAGACTCTGACCGGTCCCCACCGCGATGACCTGAACTTCATCGTAAACGGAACGGATATCAGGCGGTTCGGGTCCCAGGGACAGCAGAGAACGGCAGCTCTTTCTTTAAAACTTGCGGAGATCGAGCTGGTGAAAAAGATCGTAAAGGATTATCCGGTGCTTCTTCTGGATGACGTCCTTTCTGAACTTGACAGCAAGAGACAGGAACATTTACTTTCAGAAATTACCCACATTCAGACCTTGATCACATGTACGGGGCTGGATGAGTTTGTAAACAGCAAATTCCGGATGGACAAGATTTTTAAGATTGTTGAAGGAACGGTAGAGAGCGAAGACTAAAGGAGGAACTTCATGAGCGCAGAATATAATGCAGATCAAATCCAGATTTTGGAGGGACTTGAGGCTGTAAGAAAAAGACCGGGAATGTACATTGGAAGTACGTCTTCGAGGGGACTTCACCATCTGGTATATGAGATCGTAGACAACGCGGTAGATGAGGCCCTTGCGGGATACTGCGATACCATCGATGTACAGATCAATTCCGACAATTCCATCACCGTTGTCGATGACGGACGGGGAATTCCGGTCGATATCCAGAAAAAAGCGGGACTTCCTGCGGTCGAAGTGGTCTTTACGATCCTTCATGCCGGCGGTAAGTTCGGCGGTGGGGGATACAAGGTATCCGGCGGCCTGCACGGTGTAGGAGCTTCTGTTGTAAATGCCTTATCCGAGTGGCTGGAGGTCGAAGTCTACCACGGAGGAAAGGTCTACAAGCAGCGCTATGAGCGCGGAAAGACCATGTACCCGTTAAAGATCGTGGGTGACTGCCCGTCAGATAAACATGGTACAAAAGTAACGTTCCTTCCGGACAAGACCATCTTTGAGGAGACCGTCTATGACTATGATACCTTAAAGATCCGTCTCCGCGAGACGGCGTTCCTTACAAAGAATTTAAAGATCATTCTCAGAGATGACCGCGAGGACAAGAAGGAAAAAGTCTTCCACTATGAAGGCGGTATCAAGGAGTTTGTCACCTACTTAAACCGCAGTAACGTGCCGCTTTACGACAATGTGATCTACTGCGAGGGCAAGAAGGACAACGTGCTGGTTGAGGTTGCCATGCAGCACAATGATTCTTATACCGAGAATATTTACAGCTTTGTAAATAATATCAATACACCGGAAGGCGGAACGCACCTCACCGGTTTCAGAAATGCCTTAACAAAGACATTCAACGATTACGGAAGAAAGAATAAGCTCTTAAAGGACAATGAGCCGGCTCTTACCGGCGAGGATATCCGTGAGGGCTTAACAGCCATCATCAGCGTCAAGATCGAGGAACCACAGTTTGAAGGCCAGACAAAGCAGAAACTTGGAAATAGTGAGGCGAGAGGTGCTGTGGACAGCGTTGTTTCTGAGCAGCTCACCTATTTCCTTGAGCAGAATCCGTCTGTCGCTAAAACGATCATTGAAAAATCGGTTCTTGCCCAGAGAGCGCGTGCCGCTGCGAGAAAGGCGAGAGATTTAACAAGAAGAAAGACGGTCCTTGACGGCTTATCCTTACCCGGAAAGCTTGCGGACTGCTCCAGTAAGCACCCGGAGGAATGCGAGATCTACATCGTAGAGGGAGATTCCGCCGGCGGTTCCGCGAAAGATGCGAGAAATAAGATTACCCAGGCGATCCTGCCGCTTCGAGGAAAGATCTTAAACGTGGAAAAGGCGAGACTTTACCGTATTTACGGAAACGCGGAGATCAAATCCATGATAACGGCGTTTGGAACGGGAATCCACGAGGATTTCGATATCTCGAAGCTCCGCTACCACAAGATCATCATCATGACCGATGCCGATGTGGATGGCGCCCATATCAGCACACTGCTTCTGACATTCATCTACCGGTTTATGCCGGAGCTCATCAAGCAGGGCTATGTTTATCTGGCTCAGCCGCCGCTTTATAAGATCGAAAAGAATAAGCGGGTATGGTACGCGTACAGTGATGAGGAGTTAAACAATATCTTAAAAGAGATCGGACGTGACCAGAACAACAAGATCCAGCGTTACAAAGGTCTTGGTGAGATGGATGCGGAACAGCTCTGGGAGACCACCATGGATCCGGAGCATAGAGTCCTTTTACGCGTGACCATGAACGAGGAGATGACATCGGAGATCGACCTTACCTTCACGACACTCATGGGCGATCAGGTAGAACCGCGGCGTGAATTTATCGAGCAGAACGCAAAGTACGGAACTCTTGACATTTAATGCGGCAGCATGGCTATCCGGGAATCGGTAAGTTTACTGGATGGTCATGCGGCGCAGTTTACGCAGGTTTAAGGCGCAGCGCAGGCTGCATTGGAGGAAAGAATGGAACCGAATATTTTTGACAAAATTCATGAGATAGACTTAAAGAAGACCATGGAGAAGTCGTACATCGACTACGCCATGAGCGTTATCGCATCCCGAGCGCTCCCGGATGTCCGTGACGGTTTAAAGCCGGTACAGAGACGTGTCCTTTACTCCATGGCGGAACTGAACAATGGTCCGGATAAGCCGCACAGAAAAAGTGCCCGTATCGTCGGCGATACCATGGGTAAATATCATCCGCACGGAGACAGTTCCATCTACGGTGCTTTGGTAAATATGGCCCAGAGGTGGTCTATGCGTTATATGCTCGTAGACGGCCACGGAAACTTTGGATCCATCGACGGCGATGGTGCTGCTGCCATGCGATATACGGAGGCGAGACTCAGTAAGATCTCTGTAGAAATGCTGGCGGATATTTACAAAGATACCGTTGACTTTATTCCAAACTTTGATGAGACAGAGAAGGAGCCGACCGTACTTCCGTCCAGATTCCCAAACCTTCTTGTAAACGGGGGAACCGGTATCGCGGTCGGAATGGCAACAAATATCCCGCCGCATAACCTCCGCGAGGTCATCGCGGCTGTCGTAAAGATCATCGACAATCAGGTGGAGGAAGGAAGACAGACCTCCATGGAAGAGGTCTTACAGATCATCAAAGGACCGGATTTCCCGACAGGAGCTGAGATCCTGGGAACGAGAGGAATCGAAGAAGCGTACCGTACAGGACGGGGAAAGATCAGAGTCCGCGCGGTGACAAATATTGAGACAGCGCCGAACGGAAAGAGCCACATTATTGTCACGGAGCTTCCATACCTTGTCAACAAGGCGAGACTCATTGAAAAGATCGCGGAACTCGTAAAGACAAAGAAGATCGACGGAATCACCGGAATCACCGATGAGTCCAACCGTGAGGGAATCCGCATCAACATCGAACTCAGGAGAGATGTGAATGCGAATGTCCTCTTAAACCAGCTCTTAAAGCATACACAGTTGCAGGATTCCTTCGGTGTGATCATGCTTGCACTGGTAAACAATGAGCCAAAGGTCCTCAATATCCTCCAGATGTTAGAGTACTATCTGGACCATCAGAAGGACGTTGTGACGAGAAGAACGAAGTACGACTTAAATAAGGCCGAGGAACGGGCTCATATCTTAGAGGGCTTATTAAAAGCTTTAGACCATATCGATGAGGTCATCAGAATCATCCGCGGCTCCGCAAATGTCGCAGAGGCGAAACGTGAACTCATGGAACGCTTCGAACTCACAGATCCGCAGGCACAGGCCATCGTGGATATGCGTCTTCGTGCTCTGACAGGTCTGGAACGGGAAAAGCTTGAGAACGAGTACAAAGAACTGGAGGCAAAGATTGCGGAATTAAGAGGAATCCTTGCGGATGAGAATAAACTGTTAGGTGTGATCAGAAAAGAGATCCTCGTGATCTCCGAGAAATATGGTGATGACAGACGGACAAAGATCGGCTTTGATGATGATATGTCCGTGGAAGACCTGATCTCTGATGATGACACTGTAATTGCCATGACTAATCTCGGATATATCAAGAGAATGTCCGTGGACAATTTCAAGAGCCAGAACCGCGGCGGAAAGGGAATCAAGGGAATGCAGACCATCGATGAGGACTTTATCGAGGATCTTCTCATGACAACAAACCACCACTACATTATGTTCTTCACGAACACAGGACGCTGCTACCGGATCAAGGCTTATGAGATCCCGGAGGCAGGCAGAACAGCCCGCGGAACGGCTATTGTGAACCTTTTACAGCTTCAGGCTGGTGAAAAGGTTACAGCGGCGATCCCGATGCGTGAGATCGATGATGACAAGTATCTCTTCATGGCTACAAAGGGCGGAATGGTGAAGAAGACCAGAATGTGTGAATACAGCAACATGAGAAAGACAGGTCTTCAGGCAATCCTGCTCCGCGAGGGAGATGAACTGATCGAGGTAAAGGTGACAGACAATACCGAGGATATCTTCCTCGCGACGAAATTCGGTATGTCCATCCGCTTCAAGGAGACGGATGCGAGAATTACCGGCCGTGTTTCCTATGGTGTTATCGGCATGAAGCTCGACGAGGGTGACGAGGTCATCGGCATGCAGATGGCAAGCCAGGGCGAGTACATGCTCGTGGCATCCGAAAAGGGATACGGAAAGAGAACGAGAATCTCTGAATTCAAGCTGCAGCTTCGCGGTGGTAAGGGACTTCTCTGCTACAATGTGACAGAAAAGACAGGAAATCTTGTCGGAATGAAGCTGCTTGACGACGGAAGAGATATCATGCTGATCACCAATGAGGGCATTCTGATCCGCATGGGGGTTGACGATATCTCCATCATCGGCAGAAATACATCCGGCGTAAAACTGATGAGCATTGATGCCGATTCTGATGTCCGCGTTGCTTCCATCGCGAAAGTCCGGGAAAGCAGCCGCCAGGACGAGGAGGACGAAAACGTGGCAGATCCAGAATCCATGGAGAATGAGGACGGGGAGACCACGGAGGAGTAATGTTCATGAATATGAAGAGCGGTTATGAGACCGCCATTCGTCCATAAAACAGGATTTCTGACTCTGGAGTGATTGGATACAGGAATCCGGGAATGCCGGATTCCTGTATTTTTCATAATAATAGGCCATCATGAATGTCCGGAAGAAATCCGTCCGATGGCGATCAATCCAAAAAAGTAATCGGGAGGAAAATCGTCTATGAGAACTGTTCAGACGAGTGAGATCACAAAAAACATCCGGGAAATGTGCATCGAGGCAAACCATTTCCTTTCGGATGACATGAAAAAAGTATTTAATGAGAGCGTGGAGAAGGAAGAATCACCTCTTGGAAAACAGATCTTAAATCAGCTTAAGGAGAATCTTGAGATTGCTGGAAGAGACATGATTCCGATCTGCCAGGACACGGGCATGGCCGTCGTTTTCATTAAAGTCGGGCAGGAAGTACATATCGAGGGAGGTAATCTGACGGATGCCATCAATGAAGGCGTCCGACAGGGATACGTGGACGGATACTTAAGAAAGTCTGTTGTCCGTGATCCTATCGACCGCGTGAATACAAAAGACAACACCCCGGCGATCATCCATTACGAGATCGTAGACGGGGACCAGGTGGACATCACTGTTGCGCCGAAGGGATTCGGAAGCGAGAACATGAGCCGCGTGTTCATGTTGAAGCCGGCTGATGGCATTGAGGGTGTGAAAGAGAAGATATTAGAGGCTGTCCGTGACGCTGGTCCGAATGCCTGTCCTCCTATGGTGGTCGGCGTCGGTATCGGCGGAACCTTTGAAAAGTGCGCCCTGATGGCAAAGCATGCCCTGACGAGAAATCTGGAAGAGGAATCTCCGGTTCCATATGTCAGAGACCTGGAGAAAGAGATGCTTGAAAAGATCAACAGACTCGGAATCGGACCGGGGGGACTCGGCGGTCGTGTGACCGCTATGGCAGTCAATATTGAGACATATCCGACGCATATCGCGGGACTCCCGATGGCAGTAAATATCTGCTGTCATGTAAACCGCCATGCGCATCGTGTTATTTAAAATAAGAGGAGCGGGAGGAAAACATGGACAGACAGATCAGTGTACCAATTAAGAAAGAAGATGCAGTGTCTCTCCGGGCCGGTGACTACGTGACTCTTACGGGAACCATCTACACGGCGAGAGACGCAGCGCATAAGAGAATGCAGGAAGCGCTGGATGCGGGGGGAGCTTTGCCCATCGAGATGCAGGGAAACGTCATCTACTATATGGGACCGTCCCCGGCAAGAGAGGGACGTCCTATCGGGTCTGCGGGACCAACAACGGCGAGCCGTATGGATAAGTACGCGCCGAAGCTTTTAGACCTTGGCCTGGGTGCCATGATCGGAAAAGGGAAGAGAAGTCAGGCGGTGATCGATGCTATTGTGAGAAATGGTTCCGTCTACTTTGCTGCAATCGGCGGTGCGGGGGCACTATTGTCCCAGCGC
>UMFM01018755.1_pt1 | contig 11486 bp, 10 predicted proteins | sample 1965011 | NCBI WGS metagenome assembly UMFM01 (sample SAMEA4836046, study PRJEB28245) | human gut metagenome | biome: gut microbiome; material: fecal sample | place: Denmark | collected 2008 | reverse complement strand
CGCCGCACTGAGCAAAGCCCGGCAGGAGCTCACCGCCCTGCTGGCCGCCAGCGGCCGCCCTGCGGATGCGCTGGAGCCAAAATTCACCTGCAAGCTGTGCCAGGATACCGGCAGCGTGCAGGGCCGCACCTGCACCTGCGTTCACAAGCTGATGCAGGGTCTGCGGCGGGAGGAGATCGAGGCGCTGTCCAGCCTGTCCATTTCCAGTTTTGACACCATGGAGCTGCGGTACTACCCCAACACCATGGACGAGAAGCTGGGTGAGCCTGTCCGCACCTACATGGGCGGCCTGCTGGAGGATCTGCGCAGCTACGCTGAGGAATTCGACCACAACAGCGAGAGCCTGATGCTTTTTGGCAACGCGGGGCTGGGCAAAACCCACGCCGCCCTCGCCATTGCGGGCATCGTGCTGCAAAAGGATTTTGACGTGATCTACGTTTCCAGCCCAGACTTCTTCGGCAAGCTGGAAAACGCCCGCTTCGACTCCTCCGAGGATGCCGAGACCCTGCTGCGCACCGCCTCTGCTGCCGACCTGCTGATCCTGGACGATCTGGGCACCGAGTTCGTCACCCCCTACTTCATCACCACTTTTTACAGCCTGCTGAATAACCGCCTGGGGGCCGGTCTGCCCACCATCGTCACCACCAACATTGCGGATGGCTCCCTGCTGGAAAAGCGATACACCGAAAAGATCTCCAGCCGCCTTTCCTCCTTTGTCCCCTGCCTGTTTGCGGGCGAGGACATCCGGGGCCTGAAAGCGGCGGAGTAAGACAAGGAGGTTTCCCCCATGAGCTTTGAACGCACCACGCCCTGCGGCGTGATCTCCGGCACGGCTTGCCAGTGGCCGGACATTGCCGCCTACAAGGGCATCCGCTACGCCACCGCCGGGCGGTGGGAGTTCCCCGTCCCCGTCACCCACTGGGACGGTGTCTACGATGCCACCCAATACGGTGCCTGCTGCTACCAGCCCCGCGCCTTCTATGACGAAGCCGCCGCACCCGGAAAAGCCTTCTACTACAACGAGTTCCGCAAGGGCGAGACTTACACTTACAGCGAAGACTGCCTGTTCCTGAACATCTGGGCCCCTGCTGACGCAGCCCCCGAGGACAAGCTGCCGGTCATCTTCTACATTCACGGCGGCGGCTTCACCGGCGGCTGCGGCCATGAGAAACACTTCGACGGCCCCGTCTGGCCCACCAAAGGCTGCGTGGCTGTGACCATCAACTACCGGCTCGGTCCCATGGGCTTTGTCTGCCTGCCCGAGCTGGCTGATGAGGCCGGATCCACCGGCAACTATGCCTTTCTGGATCAGTTGGCTGCCCTGCAGTGGGTGCGTACCAACATCGCTGCCTTTGGCGGCGATCCCAACAACATCACCATCATGGGCCAGAGCGCCGGTGCCATGAGCGTCCAGCAGCTCGTCCTCTCCCCCATCACCAGGGGGCTGTTCTCCAAGGCCGTGATGAGCAGCGGCGGCGGCGTGAGCCAGATGCTGACGGCCAAGCCCGCTGAGGCCCACTACCCGTTCTGGAAGCAGGTCATGGAGACCGCCGGGTGCAGCACGCTGGCCGAGTTTCGTGCCCTCGCCCCCGCCAGACTGTTTGCAGCCTGGGATGCCGTCCGCACCCAGCCCCAGTTCAAGGGTCTGGGCTGTGAGCCCGTGGTGGATGGCCGTTTCCAGGTCAAGACCGGCCCTGAGACGCTGGCTGCCGACGAACAGCACCATATCCCTTATCTCATCGGCTTCACCAGTGAGGATATCGTTCCGCCCTACCTCTACCAGATGGCTCAGGACTGGTGCGCCCGGAACGCCGACAGCTATGGCTGGTTCTTCGACCGCCAGCTCCCCGGTGATGACCGTGGTGCCTGGCATTCCAGCGACCTGTGGTACTGGTTCGGCACGCTGGCTCACTGCTGGCGGCCCTTCACTGAGAAGGACACCGCCCTCAGCGCTCAGATGGTGGATTACCTGACCAACTTTGCCAGGACCGGCGACCCCAACGGCGCAGACCTGCCCCAGTGGCAGACTGTTACCGCCCAGCAGACCGATTTCCTCCGTCTGGGTGAGGAGCCCACCCATATGGGCAGCGTAGATGTCCAGAAGCTCCTCTGGACGATGCAGAACGTCCCCGCCGTGGGGGAATAAGCCCCCGCCCGAATCACCTCAAACCCCAGAAAAAACAATATCCCCCGCTGCAGACGTGCCATAACACGCTTTGCAGCGGGGGATATTTTATGTTCTCTTCTTCAAATAATACCCAATGCCGATGGCATCTGCCAGTGCCCAGCCGATGGGCACACTGAGCCAGATGCCGGTACCCCCCAGCGGCAGGGCAAACAGCAGGATATTCTTTGTAATGGGGCCTTGGGTCAGACTGTGCTGCATGAGGATTATTTTCTCCTATTCCTATCTCAGACATTTCAGCAGAATTTTGCGCGGTATTCCTTGGGTGTGCAGTGCTTGATCTCCCGGAAGGTCTTGATGAAGTAGCTGCCATCTGCAAAGCCGCACTCCATCCCGATCTCGCCCGTCTTGAGCCGGGTGGAGCGGAGCAGCTCGGCGGCCTTTTCCACCCGGAACTGCTTGACATACTGGATGGGCGTGATGCCCAGCATCTGCCGGAAACTGCGCAGGCAGGCGCTCTCGCTCAGGGCCACGCTGGCCGCGATGCGTTCCACGGTCAGCTCCTCGGCGTAGTGCTCCTCCACAAAGCGGAGCATCTGCTTCATCCGCTCGGCGGCGATCTGCTCCTGCTGGGAGACCTTGGTCCTGCCGCCCACGCACTGGGTGCTCAGCAGCCGCAGTGCCGCAGAGAGATAATACCGCACCCGGTTCTCGTAGTCAAAGGGCTCCACGGCAACCGCCTGCCAGGCTTCCTGCAGGCAGGCAAGCACCTGCGCCTGCCAGGGCACAGCCCCATCCAGCAGAAAAAACGCCGGGGCATCCGGCTGGAGCATGGGTCGGATGAGCTTCTGCCAGAAGATGGTGTCCATTCCGCCCACCAGCCGGGGGTGGAACACGCCCGAGTGGAGCAGAGCTTCCCCTTTTTCCGCCGGCTCCACCGCGTGGAGGATGCCGGAGTTCAGGAACACGCCCTGATTCGTCTGCAGGGTCACCCGGGTCTTGTTCACGTCCACCGTCAGGGGGCCTTTCATGGCCAGAATGTACTCAAACTCCTCGTGCCAGTGCCAGGCTACCGAATAGCTTTTCAGGTTCTCCGCGTAGCAGGCAATGGGGAACAGGGCGCTGCCATGCTGGACCATTTCCCGCCCCTCGGCATCGGCCACAACATCCTGCTGGAAGGTCAGCCCGGTAACGATATTGGCAGCAGAGACACAGCTTGTCTGAAACGCCATATTGAACAATTCCTTTCCGCAATACTTTGAATATTTTTTGTCAATGCCGATTTTGTCGTACAAATCGGGTGTTTTTGTTCTATCTATCGTGCCGGTTTCGTGGTATTATTTCATCAGAACCAGCAAGCACAGTATAACACCGCAGGGGGCGGAAAACAATCCCCGGCGCGGCTTGATCCGGTTCCCGAGAAGCGTTCCCCACGGGCAGCCTGGCCCGGGGGACTCTTCCAGAATAAAACATTTCTTTGTGGGAGGTATTTTTATGCTTCGCATCCAGTATCTTGATAAAGACCGTTTCATGCAGCAGGTAGCCGCCAGCCGTGGCAGTGTGCTCCTGCACCTGGCCAATGGCGAGACCTGTGACCTGAAAAAGGACAACGCCGCCACCGAGCTGTTCCAGATGATGGACGCTCCCTCCAAGGGCTTTGACATCTCTGTCACCGACCCCGCTGATGTCTCCGGCTTCCTGCACTACATGCTTGAGGCCGGCCGCAGAGAGCGCGCCGCCTGCTGACCCTTCGACATTCTCCTTTTTTCGCATATTACAGCAATGTAAAACGCCCGCTCCGGGGTCAGAAGCCGGAACGGGCGTTTTACGTTTGTTCTGTTACAGGATGCACCGGCTGATGGCCCGTGCCACCGCCAGCAGCTCATCCTGCCCGATGAAGCCGAACTTTGCCTCGTGCTCATCCGCAAAGCAGACCGTCAGCTCCGAGGTCTGCAGCGGGTCACCGAAGCCTGCCGTCTTGATGCCGTAATGCAGGATCTTGCGGTAGGGCAGCACAAAGATCTCCTGCCGGGTGCCGGTCATCCCCTGCATATCCACCATAAAAATGCGGTGGGTGGTGAACACAGCCTGATCGCGCACGGTCTTGTAAGCCCCCACGATCTGCTCACCGTCCAGCAGCAGCTCCTGCACATTTTTGCAGATCTCCTTTTCCTTGATGCGGACGAGGTTCTGCATCGGCTTGTCCCGAAATTCCATAACATACTCCCCTTTCGGCTTGTCCGGATGTTTGGTCAGCCCCATTGTAGCATCTCAGGCGGCGGTTGACAAGCCTTTGCGCTCCCTCTCGCCTTTTTGTTCCGGATGTGCTATACTGGGCAGGAACATCACAATCACCCGGGAAATGAGGTTTTGACCCATGGAGATCATCATCCATCAGGCAATTTTGCATGTGCTGGACACCACGCTGGACGCGCCGGTGCTCAGCGGCGGCGGCATGGAGCTGACTGCCGAAAAGACCGCCTACTTACAGAATCATATCGAAAAGCTGCTGGCCAGCGATGAGATCCGCCAGTGCCGCCCCCTGCCGGATTCGGCTTTCCGGAACGAGCTGGAGCACAATCAGGATTTCATTGATCTGTCCTGCCGCATTGCGGGGGTGCTGTTCGATTACATGCACGCCCACACCACCATCCCCGGGGCTGACCTGGCCGTGGTGGATTTCACCCGGGACGGCGCGCCCTGGCTGGGCATCCTCAAGCTGAACTATAAAAACGGCTACACCCACTACACCGAGACCGTGGAAGGTGCCCCGGTCAACTCCATCATCCAGCAACGGGCCTGCCTGCCCACCCAGAGCGGCAAGGTGGAGGAGGGTGCGCTCGTCAACCTGACGGACTACTCCATGCGCCTGCTGGAAAAGAAATACGACATCGACGGCCACAAGGAGTTCTACCTCTCCTCTGTTGTGTTCCAGTACACCCAGGCCGAGCCCGAGAAAAAGAAGCTGCAGGCCATTCAGGAGGCCGCCGCACAGGCTGTGAAGGATGCCTATGAGGACGAGCCCCATGCCGACGCGCAGGTAGCCATGCTCATTGCCAACCAGGCCGCCGACAACGACAATCAGGTATCGGTGGAACAGGTGCGCCAGCAGCTGGCCGAGGAATACCCGCTGGCCGCTGTGCCCTTTGATGACTATGTGGAGAAGAGCGAGGTGCTGGAAGAGGCAGCCGCCCCTGTCACCGTGACCCCCGCCCGCATCCGCCGGATGGAGAGCCGGAGCATCCGCACCGCCAACGGCATCGAGGTCAAGATCCCCACTGAGCTGCTGAACTCCGATTCCGAGCTGGAGTTCCTCCATGATCCGGACGGCAGCGTTTCCCTGCTCATCAAAAATGTGATTCTGTAAGCCGCCGCAGATGGCGTTTTTTCTCTCTGCCCTTTCCGGGCAGAGATTTTTTTGTTTTCCTCTTGCAATGGCAGGACAATTATGTTATACCTTTGTTGTATTCAAGCATATATTTTTCACGCCGTGATGGAGGGAGCACATTATGGAGCTTGCATGGATCTGTGCGCAGCAGGTAGCTGTGCTGTTTTTACTGATCGGAGCCGGTGCGCTGGGAGTAAAGATGGGCTGGCTCAAGGCCGAGGGGCGGCAGATGCTTTCCTCGCTGCTGGTCAATCTGGTGGTGCCCGCCATGATCGTGAACTCCTACAGGATGGAGTTCAGCATGGAGATCCTGCGCAACCTGCTGGCGGCCTTTGGGCTCAGTGTGCTGGCGATCCTCATGGGCACGGCGCTCACCCTGCTTCTGACCGCCCGCCAAAAGGACAGCCGCACCCCCATCTTCCGGTTTGCCTGTGTCTTTTCCAATGCGGCGTACATGGGCTTCCCGCTCATCTCAGCCCTGTTTGGTGCCGAGGGCCTGCTCTACGCCAGCGCCTACGTCACGGTGTTCAATATCCTGCTCTGGACCATGGGCTACGGCATGGTCAGCGGCAGCAACAGCCCAAAGGCCATTGCCCGCAGCCTGCTGCACACACCGGTGCTCTATGCCATGGTGGTGGGTCTTTCCATCTACCTGCTGCAGATCCCGGTGCCTTCCCTCATCGCTCAGCCGCTGGAGCTGCTGGGCGGCATGAACACGCCCCTGTCCATGCTCATCACCGGCATCCTGATCGCGTCCGGTGACCTGGGCAGCATCCTGCGCGACAAGCACATCTGGAAGCTGGCCGGGGTGCGGATGCTGCTCATCCCCGCCGTCTGTCTGGCTGCCTTTGCTGTTCTGGGCCTGCTCCGGTTCGGGATGTCGGCCCAGGTGGTGCTCCTGCTGGAGTGCTGCCCCGCCGCTGCCATCACCTCGGTATTTGCGGTGCAGTTTGGCCACGATGAGCATTTTGCCGCCGGGTCTGTGGTGCTGACCACCCTGCTCAGCATCCTCATCCTGCCGCTCTGCGCGCTGGTGCTCACCGCCCTGATGTAACAGATCACCAAAACAGCCTCAGCCCTTGGGAGATCGGGCTGAGGCTGTTATTTCATCCGGATTTTCAGCGGTTTTTGCGCTTGTTCCGGTACATATCCCGGTCGGCAGCATGGTAGACTGCGGTATAATCAAAGGGGCCTTCTGTCACGGTGTGGTATCCAAAGGCAACATCCAGCTTGAGGCGGTCGTCGCTCTGGCGGGCCAGCTCCCCGTGCAGCCTCTCGATCAGCTGTTCGGCCTCTTCTGCAGAGAAGTGGTTGCAGGCAATGAGGAATTCATCGCCGCCCATCCGCAGGGCCACGCTTTCCGGCGGCAGGTTTTCCCGGATCACCCGGCCCACCCGCTTGAGCAGCAGGTTGCCGTACTCGTGGCCGTAGGCATCATTCACACGCTTCAGGTAGTTACAATCGCCCATGATGATCGTGACGGGCATGATGGCTCCCTTCAGCTGCTCTGCACCCTTTACCTTCAGGTAGTTGCGGTTATACAGACCGGTCAGTTCATCGTGGACGGCCCAGTTCTCGGCCTGTTTTTCCAGCCGCACCCGTTCGGTGATATCACCAATAAGCCCCACGATGCCGATGATCTTTCCCTCCAGCACAACGGGATTCTTTTTGATCTGATAGTATGCCGTCCCATCCTCCCGGGGCACCTCGGTGATAAAGCCGGTTCCCTTGCCGGTGGCAAGCACCTTCTGGTCCTGCTCATAATAAAAGCGGGCCTGTTCCTCGTTGCCCCAGATCTCCAGATCTGTCTTGCCCAGCACATCCTCTTCCTGCCCTTCTCCGTAGGGGAAGAAAGTCCTAACGTCCGAAACAAAAAGGTAACGGCATTCCGTATCCTTGAAAAAGAGGTTGGCCGGTGTACTGCGCAGAAAGGTCATCACTTCTTCGTAGCCGAGCGCATCGATCCACTGCATCCTGTGGCCCCTCCTTTCCATTTCTCTTTTTTATTATTTTACCATATTCTATTATACGAGCGATGCACCTGTTTTGCAAGTGTTAATTGCGTTCTCTCAACGATCCGGAAGCGGACGACTCCACCCCCGGTGCAGACGGAAAAGGCCGCTGACCCATCTCAGGTCAGCGGCCTTTCTGTCTGCGCTTATTCGGCTGCGTTCAGCTGTGCCTTGTGGTATTGCAGGGTGTACAGCTGGTAGTAGCGGCCATGCCGGGCCAGCAGCTGCTGGTGGGTGCCCTGCTCCAGAATTTTGCCGTGGGACAGCACGATGATGTTGTCCGCGTGCTGGATGGTGGACAGCCGGTGGGCCACAATGAGCATGGTGCCCACGGTGCGCATCTTTTCCAGCGAATCCTGAATGAGCAGTTCCGTCTCGGTGTCGATGTTGGCAGTAGCCTCGTCCAGGATCATCACGCTGGGCTTATGGATGATGGTGCGGGCAAAGCTGAGCAGCTGCCGCTGCCCAGCGGAGAAGTTGTTGCCGCGCTCACGCACCTCTTCGTCCAGCCCGTGGTCCAGCTTGTTGATGAACTTATCGGCGTTGACGTAGCGGCAGACCTCCATGATCTCGCTGTCAGGGATGCCCTCTTCCCGCAGAACGATGTTGGAGCGGATGGTGCCCGAGAACAGGAACACGTCCTGCAGCATCTGGCCGAAGTGCCTGCGCAGGGAGGAGATCTTGATCTTGCGGATGTCGATGCCGTCGATCAGGATCTGGCCCTTCTGGAACTCGTAGTTCCGGCAGATCAGGGAGAGGATGGTGCTCTTGCCGGAGCCGGTGGAACCCACAAAGGCCACCGTCTGGCGGGCATCCACATGGAAGGAAACGCCCTGCAGCACCCACTCGCCGGGAACGTAGCTGAACCACACGTCCCGGAACTCGATCTCGCCCTTCACCTCGTCCAGCTCAATGGCATCGGGGGCATCCTGCATCTTGGGCTGAATGTCCATGATGGAGAACACCTTTTCTGCCGATGCCAGCGCCGACTGCAGCCAGTTGAACTGTTCGGCCAGGTTCTGGATGGGGGTGAAGAACTTGGAGATGTACATATAAAAGGTGACGATGGTGCCGCTGGAAATGGTCTGCCCCAGGAAGCTGATATTGTTCAGGTGACCCATGCCGCCCAGATAGAACAGGCACAAGATCGAGCTGACATAGAGCATATACACCAGAGGACGGAACACGCTGAACACGAAGATCTGCTCCTGATTGGCCCGGGCCAGCTTCTGGCTCTTTTGGCGGAAGTCCTCCATCTTCTCGTCCTCCCGGCCAAAGATCTGGGTGACCTTGATGCCGGACAGGTTTTCGGACAGATAGGTATTGATATCGGTGGTCGCGTTCTTGAGCTTGCGGTTGGCGCGGCGGGAGAACTTGCGGAAGATGACCGTGAAGATCGCGATGAAGGGCACAAAGCAGAGCACCATCAGGGTCAGCTCGTAGTTCAGGCAGAGCATGGCCACCAGAATGCCCAGAATGACAAAGCTGTTCTTGGTCAGCTGGACCAAGAGGTTGGTGAACATCATGGAGATGGCGTTGGTATCGTTGGTCACACGGGTGACCAGCTTGCCCACCGGGATCTCGTTGAGCTGCTCGTGTGCCAAAGATTCAATGTGGCTGAACAGATCCTCGCGCAGATCGGAGATGATGCGCTGACCCACCCGCTGCAGGATCACGGCCTGCAGGTAGGTGCTGCCCATAGAGAACACCAGCACGCCTGCATACACTGACACGCCCAGGAAGAGGGCGCGGAGTTCAAACTCCCCGGCCACCAGCTCCTCGATGCGGCCCACGATGAGGGGTGAAATGATATCGTAGGCAATGGAGAAGAGCATCAGCACGCCCACAATGAGGAATTTGCTCAGGTAGGGCCGGGCATAGCGGGCAAGGCGGCGCATGATCTCGCCGTCCTCCATGTTGCGCTCAAAGCCCATGGCGGTCTTTTTGTCCTTGACGGCGGCATAGGCTGCCACCAGCAGGGCGGTGATCACGCCGATGACAGCGCCCACCAGAACCAACGGATTCAGATGCATCATGCGTTTTCGCCTCCCTTCGTCTCATCCTCCAGCCGCTGCAGATCGACCATCCGGTGGTACTCCGGGCAGGAAGCATACAGCTGGTCGTGGGGGCCGACGGCTTCCACCCGGCCCTCGTTGAGGAAGATGATCTTGTCCAGCCGCTCCACCGTGGAAATGCGGTGGGCAATGAGCAGGGTGGTCTTGCCTGCCCGGCTGTTCCTGAGGTTGTCCAGAATGATCTTCTCGGTGCTGGTATCCACCGCCGAGACGGAGTCATCCAGGATCAGGATGGGTGCGTCCTTGAGCAGGGCGCGGGCGATAGAGATGCGCTGCTTCTGGCCGCCGGACACCGTCACGCCGCGCTCGCCCAGAACGGTCTCGTAGCCATCCTTGAAGTCCACGATATTATCCCGCACATCGGCCATGCTTGCCGCCCGCTCGATGTCCTCGGGGGTGGCATCGTCCACACCAAAGGCAATGTTGTGGGCGATGGTGTCCGAGAACAGGAAATTATCCTGCGGAACGTAGGCACATGCATTGCGCACCGAGTGGATGGAAAGGCTGTTCACATCCCTGCCGTCCACGAACAGGGTTCCGTCCGGCACATTATAGGTGCGCAGCAGCAGGTCCACCAGCGCGGTCTTGCCCGCACCGGTCTTGCCCACGATGCCCACACTCTCGCCGGGCGCAATGGTAAAGGAGATATCCCGCAGCACATCGTACTCGCCGTCCGGGTAGCGGAAGTTCAGGTGGCGGAACTCGATGCCGCCTTTGGGGTCGGTCAGGTCGGCCACGCCGGGGCGGTCGGCCACGTCGATGGGGGCATCCAGCAGCTCGGTGATGCGGTTCAGGGAGGCCTTGCCGCGGCTGGTCTTTTCGATCAGCATGGACACAGCCATGATGGGCCAGACGATGGCCTCAAAGTAGCCGATGTACTCCACCAGCTGGCCGGCGTTGAATCGGCCCTGATAGACCAGATAACCGCCGTAACCCAGAATGATGCAGACCACGGACTCCACGAACAGGGTCACCAGCACCTCCAGCAGGGTGGCGATCTTCGTGTAGGTCACGTTGATCTCCTCGTTTTCCTTGTTCAGCTTCCGGAAGGCCTGCAGTTCCTTGTACTCCTTGACAAAGGCCTTGATGACCGCAATGCCGGAAAAGTTCTCCTGCGCGAAATCGGAAAGGCCGGAGAAGGCCTCCTGCCGCTCCTCCCAGCGCCGGGTCATCACCTTGCTCATCTGGGTGCCGATGGCAAACATGATCAGGGCCGGGATCAGGGCCAGCAGGGTCAGCCGCACGTCCATGGTCCACATCTTATAAAGAGCCAGCAGACCCAGGGTCAGCGCGTCGAAGAACATCAGCACGCCGTCACCAAAGCACTCCTGAATGGTGTCCAGGTCGTTGGTGTACAGGCTCATCAGGTTGCCGACCTTGTTCACCTGATAGTACTGCTGGGACAGCCTGCGGCTGTGGTCGAACATCCGCTCCCGCAGGTCTGCCGCGACCCGCACCGCCGAGCCGAAGAAACAGATGCGCCACAAAAAGCGCCCAATGACCATCAGCACCACGATCCAGATCATGGGCAGGCAGATGTGCTGCAGCAGCACCTCTTTGGTAAAGAGCAGCGTCTCACCGTTCACCACCACCTGGCCAAGGTTCACCCCGTTGATGACCAGCCGGTAGAGCTGCGGGATCAAAAGCTGGATGTAATCCACCGTCAGCAGGGCGGCAAGGCCCAGCAGCAGTACGGGAGCATGCTTGAGGTAATACCGGTTGATGTACTTTCCGAATATCACTGCGTTTTTCCCTCCTTTTTCAATTCCAAAAAAGCTTTCAACGTACAAAAAAGCCGCTGCATCACACGACGAATCATGTTTTGCAGTGGCTTGTTTGTCTGGAGCGGCCGACGAGGCTCGAACTCGCTACCTCCACCTTGGCAA
>UMFM01047367.1_pt1 | contig 11525 bp, 19 predicted proteins | sample 1965011 | NCBI WGS metagenome assembly UMFM01 (sample SAMEA4836046, study PRJEB28245) | human gut metagenome | biome: gut microbiome; material: fecal sample | place: Denmark | collected 2008 | reverse complement strand
TGTAGGGGAATTGGAACGCCGGCTCCCCGTTCAGGTCATGGAACATGGTTTCGAAATGCGCGTGGACGCACGTGCCGATGAACGGCAGCCAGCCCGGGGAGCGACGCTCCGGCCAGCCCGCCAGTTTCGCGGCGAGGCAGTGCACGCAGTCCGTGCCCAGTTCGGACGGGCCTATCTCACGCTGCAGTTCGCGCGGAGCGTTGGCGATATCCGCTTCGATGAGCTGGCGAATCTCCGGCCACAGTTGCGGCTCCTCCACGGTGCCGATTTTGGTTTTCGGAGTGACTGGCGGCTTGCCCATATCGGGTGCCGACTGCGTCATGGGCGGTATGTCCACGGGGATCGCATCACCCTGTTGGGCTTGTGCGACGGCGAGAATGGCCTCATTCATGCTCACGGGTTTTCACCTCCTTGAGAAAGTCGTTGATCTGTTTCTTGATGTCCGCCAACGCGGTCCGGTTGAGCCGTGTGATGACCACCGCCTCGTTGACGTTGTCGAAACGCAGCGTGTAGGTGCCGTCATCCGCCGGCATGATGATTACCGGTACGCTGCCGAAGGTCATCGAATGAACGTCTTTGAATCCCTTGCCCTGCGCCTCCAATTCGCGCGTCGCCTTGTGGATGCGTCTGGCGACGGTGAGGCCCAGCTCGTCGAGCCGTTCGGAGCGGATGACGTACAGGTCGTCGGTCAGCTCGTTGCCGTCCTCGTCGTGCAGGTCGTAGTCGGCGATGGCGCTTTCCACGATCTGGGCGATGCCCAGGCTGGACAGTTCCGCGCTCATGAGACCACCACCGTGGGCTTGCCGCTCACCGCGTAATCGGCCACCGCGTCCGCCGTCAGCAGCCTCTCCAACTGACTGAGCGGGCGCGGCCGCAACTGGTAGGCTCCGGGATACTTGGTGGCCGGATAGGCTTTCTCGAACGTGCCGGCGTTGATGCGGCGCGCGCCCGGCTTCACCTGCACTTTCAGGTTGCCGGCCTGGTAGGTGCCGGCCGGATGCGAGTCGAGGATACGGGCCTTCAAATCGTCGACCTCCTCCTGACGGGACGCGATTTCGGCCTGCAGTTCTACGATGCGAGCCGCCTGCGCCTCGAACAATCCCTGACGCAGTCCCTCGTCCGGGTTCACGGCCTCCGTGGTTTCGATGGTTGACGTGTCATTCGCAGTCATTTGGTGTGCCTTTCACGATGATCTGGGCGTAGGTGGGATACCACGCCGTCTGATGGTTCGGGTATTGGTTCGCATGCCGGGTGCAGCTGGTGACCGCCTCGTCCAGTCCGGTGGGCTTGCCGAGCGGCCCGCATGTCCTGCAACGCGGCATCCAGAGACGCCGGTCAGGCATCATGCTTGTCCTTGCTTGTTCGGCTCCCATTCCGGGAGCGGTTTGATACGGATATAGAGATGTGGCTCGTACTCATGCCCGCAACACGTGTACGGATCACCGCTCTTGCGTTTCCGGTATTTGCCTTTGGCTCCGTACACCCACAGGTCGGGCATGCGCTTGGTGGCATGGGATTCGACGACCTGCGCGTCATCCACGTAGGCGACGCCGTTCAACGAGTCCAAAACCAGCTTCAACAGGTTGTCGAGATCCGGACGGCCGCGATGGCTCATCCAGAATTCGGCCTCCAACCTGACCGGGCACTGGTATGGTTTCGCCTGCGGGTATTTCAACCGGAATTCCGCGAACAGGCGTTCCTCCGCCCTGACGGTGCGTTTCGGCGTCATCGCGTGCCCGTTGTAGACGCGGGGACGCCCCTTCGGCACCGGGTCGCCCGGCAGGCAGAGCGTGAACTCACTCGGCTGTTCCATCGCCACCCCACTTCAACAGGATTCCCACGAACACGAGCGGCAATACGACCGCCAATGCGAGCGAGCCGGTTATCATCCACTGCGGCGTACCCACCGGACTGGGGATGCGACTATGCGTGCCGGCGAAACCGACCAGCCAACCCTCGAAGAACGTGAGAGCCAGTAATACGGCCGATTTCTGCCCGTCCGTCAGGCGCGGCTTCGGGCGACGCATACGCCGCTTTTTACGTAATGCTTCGATGCTCATTTCACGGCCCTCGACTTCTCCGTGGTCACGATGCCGGCCAGATCCACCACATCGGATTCGACCTGCAACACCTTGCGCATGATCTTCAGGTCGCCCTGCATGTAGGCGTCATAGCCGATCTGATGCGCCACGTCGAACAGATCGCCCAGCATGTCCGCATACCGCTGCCACTTGTCCGCCTCGGACTGTGGTTCGGGCTTGCGGGTCTCCTCGTCCAAATCCTTCTCCAATTCGACCTCCGTATCATTCAGGAGCTGCTCCATGAGCTCCTTCAACGACATGTCCTCCGGAACCTCGACGCCGATGGCGTGGATACCGCTAACCTTGTGTTCTGACATCACTGATTTCCTTTCTGAATTTGGTTGGTGATGTTGGTGCCGGCATGAACCTTGGACAGTGCAACGCCGGCACCGTTATTTCTTCTCCCCGGCTTTCGAATCCGGGGAAACCTATTTGCCGTAGACCAGCTCCTTGCGGGTGATCGCGCACTTGTTGTTCCTGTAATCGATGACCTCGCGTGGATCCCACACCAGACGGCGGCCGATCCTTTTCGGGGCCGGCGGATATTTCCCGCCCCACTGGTCATGACACGACCAGATGTAAAGAGTGCTCTTCGAAAGATTCAGGAACTCCGCCACCTTGGCGATGGGCCAGCCGTCCTGTGCTTCTATCTGCTTGGGCATGACTCACCACGCTTCTTGGCGAGCAGGCTGCGCCAGTCCACGGTCGACGCCCATTCGAATACCCGCAGGTAGTCCGTAAAAAAAACGCGGAGAACATCGAAGGAATCCAGATAGGAGTGCAATACGTCCTTCGCTTCCTTCTGGTCATCGAACGTCCATTCGTTCCAATCGGGATAGAACGAACCGGTCACCCCGTCGAATGTGGAATACGTCAGGTCGAACCACAGGTCGAACATAGGAACCTTCGCCTTGTACACCGTCAGGAACAGGTCGGCCTCATCGTTCGGATCCCAGGTTAATTCCATGGGGAAGGAATGTCTGTAAGAGTCCGACACGACAGGGAGGGCAAGAGATGGACGAAGCTTTTTCTCAGGGAGAGCGTAGGCCATCACGCCACCCCCGGGAGTCGACCCTGGCTGCGCCCGTAGATGAACCGGTCGATGAACCAGTTCACACCCTTGGCGGTGAACCGCGCGTACTGGCGGTCAAGCTTCCCGTTCGCCTTGCGAGACATGACGGGTTTCAGATAGCCGGGCTTGACGGCCTTGACGGTCGGCGCTTTCGAACGCAGCTCGATATAGCCGGCACCGCGCAGTATCCCGTACACGGTGTCGCAGTTCATCCGCTTGTCGATGGCTTGGAAATGACGTGCGGCCTGTCTTACGCTCATCGTCCCGTCCGCCGAGACGAACGCCTCACCCAACAGGGCGAGAGGCCTCATTTTCTCGTTGCTGGCACGGAGTTCGAGATTCTCCCGGCGGGCTTCGCCGAGCAGGCGGGATTGAATCTGGTTCGCCTTCGCCAGAATCAACGACTCCTCATCCATGCTGTTGGTTTTGAATCGGATGGCGGCACCCTCGTTGAAGTACTTGTCCAATGCGTCGGCGGCTTCGCACTGGTAGGCCTCGATTTTCTCGCGTAGTTCCGGCTTGACCTTGCTCGGGTTGATGCCCGCGAGCCACATGGTCATCGTGCGACGGTCGATCATCGCCATCTCATAGGTTTTGCCATCCGAGCCAGTCGTGGGCATGATGACCACAACTGCCCACTTCTTCTCTTTCAGCTTTCGGGCCTGAGTTTTGTAGTCCACGCCGAGGTTTTCGCACATGCGCCTCAACGACGCCATCCACGTGTCGTTCTTGGCAACGGCTTCGATGGTGTCACCGTGGAACGGGACCTGAATCAGGGAATCGCTCATTTGAGGTCACCGTCCTTCGCATCCACTGGATCCATCTGTTCGATGCTTTCGATGTTGTTGAACGGGATGATCGTCGTCATGCTCTCGTCTGTCACAGCATCATGGTCGTTGAGCCATGTGGCCTGATAGAACGCGAAGCCGACGCCGGGGAGGACATCCACGTCAGCTGCGAACAGCTGACGGTGCCCCTTGATCCCGGTCTTGAGCAAGGTTGCTACGCAGGGGAAGTCGTCGCTCCACCATGAGGGGAGGTCGAGGGTTTCGATTTCCTTGTTGTCGGTTAGAATGGTGTTGTTCATTTGAACCTTCTTTCATTTGATCTCGGCATCCGTGGCGGCGGATGCCTTTTCTTTTGCCTGGGTGGATTCGATGGCCTCGGCGAGAACCTGAGCCGGATTCGCGTTAAGAGCGAAGGCGGTTTTGATGAACTCGCTTAGGGACATGTCGTCCGACTTGAGGTGTTTGCCTACGGTCATCCGGTTGAGGCCGACCTTGGAGGCGATATGCGTCTTCGGCACCTCATCGAGCAAGGCTTTTACTCGGAGGCTCTTCACGGCCGAAGCAGCTGCGTTGTTGGCTGATGCAATCATGGTTTGTATATTGGCACCTGCCAACAAATAAAGTCAAACGCTTCGGCGTGTTGTCATGTGACAACAGTTCTTATGCGGCGTTTCTAGCTGCTGTCAGGTGATAACATTTGCACATGGCAACAAAGATTGAATGGGATATTTTCGACTACGCGGCAAGAGACGTATTGTCTGGTTTGCTGGATGAATTGGGCGCTTCGTACCGCGAAATGGAAAACCTTACCCAAGGTGAAGTAACTTATAGCCGTATTCGGGATATAAAAATGGGCAATAAAGCACCAGTCCGACTGTCTGAGTTCATCAGGCTTAGCGCAATAAGTCACTGTCTTCCAGTACAAGCACTCAATATGGTGCTTGACCGTGTCAGCGAACTCGAAAACGAAGAATATATGTCCATGACACAGGAGGAGCGCGATTCCATTAATGAAATATTCGAAATGCTGAAGGCGCAGCAGTCTTCAGATATCTCTACTGATTCCGTCGATCCGTCCACTCTTAATCTTGCCGCGAAGTACGGCGACATCGAGCGCGAGCAGGAAGCATACGAGGAAATGCCATGATCGACGTGGAGACCATCGCCCGTAAATGGGCCAACGTGTACGAGCTGGCGTTGCCGGCAGATCTTGAGGGCGGGTACGACGCGGCAAACAACCGCATACTCATCAGCGACCGGCTCACACCAATCCAACGCCGGTGCGTGCTCGCACATGAGATTAGTCATGCCCGTCACCACGACGTAGGATGCAAATGCGACTCCGCAACCGAGCGGAGAGCCGACATGGAGGCCGCACGCATGCTCGTCAACCAGCTCGAATATCAGTCCGCCGAGATTATCTTCGACGGCGACGAATGCGCAATAGCAAGAGAACTGAACGTAATGCCTTGGATAATCCAGGCATACAAACAATGGCTGCACGACAACGTGGCCGCGTAAGGGGACGCAATGGGCTGGATACTGTTCTTTTCCATAGGAATTCCACTGCTTTGCCTACCGGCATACATACTTATCGAAATGACAAAACCCAAAGAGGAAAGATGTGGGCGGTCTCAGCCAAATCAAGCAGTGAAGGGCTCCGGTTCGGGGTCGATGAAGAATCCGCCGATTCGCCCTTCTGCATTCGTCGGGCTGGAAACCACTCAGCATCCTGCCGACCCTCGAACCTTGAAACCAGTCCAAGGATTGACTGAATACGTACCGATATACAGCGGTGCCTTCCTCCCCGCCGAGCACCAACTTGATTTGGTGACGATGGACGACGAAGGCAACACCAACCTGCAGCTCAACCTGTATAACGGCCAACTGGTGCTGGAAGCGCCGAATGGCTTATTGCCGAATAGATCTAGTGGGCAGGTTTACAAGCTCGGTATCTATACCGGTTCCATACGAGGATCCGCATACTATGAGGAGGCCGTGCTGAATGCAGATACGCGACCCTTAGCGAAGGCCGAATTAGTCAGAGAGCCCGGCAATAAATACGATAAGAATGCAGTGGCCATTCACGCATCTGGTGCTGGCTGTGTAGGTTACGTCAACAAGCAGAACGCCGCTCGATTATCAAAGCATCTTGGTGTCGGAGAGGAATATATGGCGATATTCACAAGCGGCTGTAAACGCGGCGATGATTCCGTGCCTGTCTCGGTGTTGATTGCACCAACGGCAACCATGATGTCGATATTCCGCAACAGCGGGATACCTTTACCGAGTAATGGAATAACCCAATAAAAGAATTGCCCTGTTGGCACTGCAGCGCCAACAGGGCGGTTGAAGAATCCAGCTAGTTCAAGAAAGGAGGACGCTTCGCCTACCTATCATAGCCGATAGGCCTGGCGGAGCTATACCCGAAATGTCAGAAGAACGCGAGTGTGCTGCCGAAGTAGTTTCCGCGCTCCTGCGGGGTAAACTCCAGGGACAGCAGATGGTATTCCGGGTCGTCGGGATCCGGCCCCTCGTCCATGAATCCGAATCGTGTGAACAGGTCCATGCTGGGCTTGTTGCGCGGATCCACCTGGGTGAGCACGAGTGGCGTGCGGTTGAAACGCCAGGCATCGTCACGCAGGCGCACGATAACCGAGGAGAGCAGAGTGTCTCCGAGATGTGTGCCACGCACCTTCAAAGCGGTGGCGATATACGAGATCTGGTAGACGCCCTCATGCTCATCGGTCGTTTCCACGGCTACGCCGTATTCGCAGAAGCCGACCACGTCATCATGCAGGGGAATATCTCCGGATACGACAAGAAGCGTGCGCATGATCCCCTTCGGGGTCTTGCGCACGCTGAGGTCACGTATGTAGCGTTGCGGGTCCATCGCCCATTCGGGGCCTCCAGGTTCACAGCACAGGAACTGCCTGAGGGCCGTCTGATGGTCTCTGGAGCATTCGCGCTCAATGACGAGCTTCAGACCCATCGATGGTTTCCTTCCGGGCCTTTGCCCTGCGTTCCATGTAATGGCGGGCGCTGCGGGTCAGCTTCATCCATTTCTCGTCCACGGCGTTGCGTGGCTTGCCGTCCTCGGGCGGCACGTATGCCGGAATCGGCTTCACGCCGGTATCGGTCATGGTCATGGCCGTCTCCTTTCCGATTTTGGCGTAAAGAGAATATTTTATTAATTTCCCTGTTATCCGTCAAATCTCATTAAAACACATTAATACCAGTTAAAACACGTTAAAACCGAAAACAAGTATGAGCGAGTGAAAAAATCATGGCGAACATCACCAGATACAGGACGGCCAAAGGCGAAAACAGGTATCGAGTCCGCTATCGGAAACCCGACGGCACGCAAACCGACAAGAGGGGCTTCCGCCGCAAGATTGACGCGGAGACGTGGGCTGCGGAACACGTCACCATAGCCAAGGCCACCGGCAGCTACATCGACCCGGAAGGCGGCAAACAACGCATAGGCACGCTGCATGACCAGTGGATTGCCGAAAAGAAGCCGTTTTGGAAGGCGACTTCGGGTTCCAACATGGACAGCGCATGGAAATGCCACTGCGAGGCCAAATGGGCAGAACGGCAGATAGGCAGCATCACACACGCCGAAGTCCAGGCATGGGTCGGAAGCATAATCGATAAGTCCGGCGCACCATCCGTCAGCCGCCCATACCAGATCATGCAGGGCATATGCAGCATGGCTGTGCGGGACAAGCTCATCTCCTCCAACCCGTGCGACGGCATCGAACTGCCGAGACTCCCCAAACGCAAGGATCGCCGCATCTACCTGACCATTACCAGACTGCTGGCACTCGCCAACGAAGCGTCGAACTGCCGGAAGCTGGGAGAGGAGCGCCGGGCGCTCATACTGCTATTGGGCTTCTGCGGGCTGAGATGGGGCGAAGCGGCCGGATTACAAAGACGCGATCTCGACTTCGACGCCGGCATACTGCACGTGCGCCGCAACCTCGTATACGTCAACGCCAAATGGGCCGAGGGCACCCCGAAGAACCACGAACGCCGTGACGTGCCCATGCCCCGCATAGTCATGGACGCGCTCAAACCGATATGCGAGCAACGCGAACACGAGGAGCGCGTGTTCCGTGACGTGCGTGGAGGCCCTATCCGCAAGCAGAGCCTCGCCCGCGAGACGGGATGGTGGACGCACACGCTCACCCGTCTGGGCTGGAAGCGGGACGATTGGCCGGTGCCTCACGACCTGCGTCACACCGCCGCCTCGTTGGCCGTGCATGCGGGCGCGAACGTCAAGGCCCTGCAGAGGATGCTGGGCCACAAGAACGCGAGCATGACGTTGGACGTGTACGCGGATCTGTTCGACAGCGACCTTATGGACGTGGCCCGTCTGCTCGATGCCGCCGTGCAGGTGGAGACGGGCGTGGAAGAATGTGGGCAAAATGTGGGCAAAAACGTTTTGAAGCCCGCCTGAAACCCTTGAAAACGTTGGAATCACGCCATTCCTGCGAATGGTGGTTTCTTCAGCAAGTTGAAGGACGCACTGAGCTGAGAGCGGATGCGTTCTTGGCTCCCCCTCTGAGGGGAGCCAAGTCTGTTACTTCAGCAGGGAGCGGCACATGGAGCGGTATTCGTTGACGTAGCCGCCGCCGAAGAAGACGCAGTGGCCGGCGATGGGGTAGAGCTGCCAGAGCGTGATGCGCTCCTGCCATCCGGCCTTCAATGGATGTACGGACTGGTAGCCCTCGGTGATTTCGCTCAGATAGCTCATACCGAACAGGTGCAGCATAGCCAGATCCTCCTCGCGATGACCGCCATGTGCCGCCGGGTCGATGAGCACGGCCTCGGACTGCCCGGAATCGGCGGTCCACATCACATTGCCGCTCCACAGATCACCGTGGATGCGCGCCGGCTTGTCGGCCGCGGCGCGGCCCATCAGATCCGGCAGCGCTTCAATCACACGCTCAGTCAACTCGACATCGCGCTTATCCAGCTCGCCACGTTTCACACCAAGGTTGACCATCGGGCGCAGACGTCCATCAGCGAAATAGCTGATCGGGTCGGTCCACTCGCCGGTATCCATTTTCACCGGGTCCTGCAATGGTCCGAAATAGCATGTGCCGTTATATCCGTCAGGCGCAGACCCGAAATACTTGGCACCCGCATCATGCATACGGGCCAGAGCCGCGCCAAAAGCTCGTGCCGCCTGAGGCGTGGGGGACGCGCTACCCACACGTTCGATATCCAGATAATCCTTGCCCCAGCCGTATACCTGCACCACGCGCGGGCCGCCTTGCGCATGAGCCGCTCCCAACCATTCGAGTCCTCGACCCTCGCATTCGAAGAATCCTTCCGGTGCGAATGCCCTGCTTTTGCGATACGTGGCCATAATGCTCCCTTCGTCGCTTACGTACTATATCCACTTTCATTGTAGAAGCCGTGGATGTTACCGATTCTTAGTGTTGTTCTACACCCCCTTGGGTAGGGTGTTCATCGTCATAACACATCAAATACTTAGAAATCACGAGGGGTTATGAATTTTTTCCAAGCGATCATTCTCGGCATCGTTCAGGCGCTGACCGAATATCTCCCGGTGTCCTCCAGCGCGCATATCCGTATTTTCGGCGATTTGATGCTGGGCTCTGATCCCGGTGCGGCGTTTACCGCCATCATCCAAATCGGCACCGAACTTGCGGTGATTCTGTATTTCCGTCACGACATCATCAATATCCTTACTCACTGGTTCAGCTGCCTGTTCGGCAAGAACGGCAAGGATTGGAAGGCCCGCATGGGCCGCGGCGACAATTACGCCACACTCGGCTGGAACATTATCGTCGGCTCGATTCCGATTATTATCCTCGGCTTCACTCTGCAGAACGTCATCGAAACCTCGTTGCGCAACCTGTGGATTACGGTAACCGTGCTGTTGGTATTCGGCATTCTGCTGTGGATGGTGGATGCCAAGGCTCGCCAGAACAAAACCATGAATGATATGACGTATCGTGATGCATTCCTCTTCGGTTTGGGCCAGTCCATGGCGCTGATTCCTGGTGTGTCCCGCTCCGGCGGCACCATCACCGTCGGTCGCGCACTGGGCTACACGCGTGAGGCCGCTGTGCGTCTGAGCTTCCTGATGGCCATCCCCGCGGTGTTCGGCTCAGGTTTGCTCGAAGCCATCAAGGCCGTGAAGAACTACAAAACCGATGCGATGTTCCCCGGCTGGGGGCCGACCCTCGTAGCCATGGTCATCAGCTTCGTACTCGGCTACATCGTGATCATCGGATTCCTGAAGTTCGTATCGAACTTCTCCTATAAGGCCTTCGCCATCTACCGCATCGGTTTGGCTGTGGTCGTCGCCTTGCTGCTGATTGTGGGCGTGCTGCCGGCCATCGATCCCTCCGTGGTGGCTGCGGCATAAGACGGGTCGATAGGCGACTCAATATTAATGGTGCTCCCGCCGGCGGGAGCTGTCAGCGAAGCTGACTGAGGGTGGTCACTGGAATATGCCAGCAGAACCACCCTCAGTCTCGCTACGCGAGCCAGCTCCCGTCAGCGGGATATTGTGTATATAGGGCTAATTGCCCATCTGGCGTAGAAACGCTTCCGCTTCTTTGACTAGTTGTTCAGCCTGGGGCGCTCCCAATGAAGCCTCCGCCTCGGCTTTCTGCTGCAAGTCGTAGTCGTGCTCCAAATGCTCCACATAATCATGAAGCTGGTCATTGCAACGAACCAGTATCGATGCCTGCGCCTTCCACTGTTCGGCTTTCTGCTTCAGGTCTGCCGTATCGAAGATGAAGCCGATATACTTGCCCAACGCATCCAGCAATCGTATAGTGCCGGCAGAGCATTCGTCGCTGCCCAAATATTGGGGGATGGACACCCACATCGAGGAATGAGCAAATCCTTGTTGTGCGGCAGCTACATCCAGAACAGTAGGAATGCCCACCGGGCCGTTATACGACCGGTCTCCTTCGCATTGACAGTCTCCGTCGCTGACGGCGATGGGCAACGGACGGGTATGCGGGCAATCGGAGAACATCGAACCTAACGTAATGATCCGATTGACATCCAGCTCATCGGCAATGGCCAGACTCTGGCTACAGTATTCCTTCCACCGATAGTTTGGTTCGGGGGCGATCTGCGCATAGATACGCTTGCCTGCGTCCAACGTGATGTCGTAGAACGTGGTCTGTGGCCAGATAAGATTGGTGCGACCCGAAACATGGCACAGCATAGGACGGGCAACCTGATAGTCATAGAAATCATCACATCTAATATGACGAATCTCGCGGGACTCATATCGCTTGACCAGATGGCGCACCGCGTTCGTCGCCGCCTGACAGGCATCATTCCATCCCTCGAATGCGGCGATCAATACTGCGCCGGTGTCCTTCGCTGCTTCACTCATACCTCTAGAGTAACTGGAATTCATTGCCCGAAGCGCACGCTTTAGCCATAAGCGAGAGTATGCAATTACAGGCGACACGCCGCAGCTGGACGAACTACACGCATGTGAGTATAGTAAACACTCGTGCTTCGGTAGGGAGACCTCGCCAAGGAAACACACGCGGACATAGCTTAGTTGGTAAAGCGCAA
>UMFM01015447.1_pt1 | contig 11594 bp, 10 predicted proteins | sample 1965011 | NCBI WGS metagenome assembly UMFM01 (sample SAMEA4836046, study PRJEB28245) | human gut metagenome | biome: gut microbiome; material: fecal sample | place: Denmark | collected 2008 | reverse complement strand
ATTTCTGCTAAATACGCAATCTTACGTAAGATTGCATTGCTTGCCGATTTGTGAAGGAACCCACTATGTGGGAATACCGTATCTCCTGTTATTGATTTTGTATATGGATTGTAGTAAACTATAGCATGGTTACTTGTAGCTAACTATAAATCCAAAGTGAGGTGAAAAGATGGACGCTACTATGAAGAATCCACAATTTCAGGATATATACTTTCCTAATAAAAGGAAACAGCAAGAGAATTTGATTGTTCAACAAAACACAGACACCGGCTTTGGTGAAATGAATTGCTACGATGTGGCGCATGGAATAACAATCACCTATAATAATCTTAATATGGATTCGTGTTATCGGCCCATTATTCCCCAGCAAGACTTTCTACAAATAGATCATTGTCTGGAAGGCTGTTATGAATGTGAACTGTCTGGCGGTTCCGTTAGCTTTTTGGGTGAGGGGGATTTATCTGTCAGTAATTTGTGTAAAGGACAGCAGCTTTTTGTTGGTTCCAGAATCCCCTTGAAAAAATATCGTGGAATCACAGTTTTATTTGAAATAGAAACAGCTCAAAAAACACTTAATTCCGATTTCAAACAAGCCGATATAAATTTAGCACAGATTCGGGATACATTGTGTGCAGATGGGCGCTCCTTACTGATAAAATCCAAGCATGAAATAGACCATATTTTTAGCGAGTTATATTGTGTAGACGAAAGGATTCGCCTCCCCTATTCATGGGTAAAGATTATTGAACTGCTTTTATTTTTGAGCCTGTTGGACGCCAGCTATGTTAAAAAACCTCGCCAATTTTCCGAAGAAGTTTCTAAAGGAACTCAAAAAGCATACCAGTATATTATTGAAAATCCTTTTTCTAAAATAACCATTCCTGAATTAGCTGATATGTTTCATGTTGCCGAGTCCAGTATGAAACGCTGCTTTACCTCCCTTGCCGGAAATTCTATTGGTACTTTTATGAAAATTAAGAGGATAGAGGCTGCGGCTGAATTATTGATTTCGGAACCGCAACTTAGTATTTGTGAGGTTGCCGAGGCAGCCGGATATGAAAATCAAAGTAAATTTTCCGCTGCTTTCAAATCAATATTTGGTATGACACCGTTTGCCTATCGTTGTAAATCTTGGTGAGCTAATTGGAGTAAAAATTCACCTGATCGGTTATAGATTCTACCCGTTCTGACCTGCTATACTTGGATAGGTCGGTGGTAATAAGATGTACTGAAAAGAGCCGCAATGCGGCTCTTTTTTAGGGTTAACAGGTTAGCTGAAGCTAACCCACAAGAACAAGTCGATACTAACTCAAAGGAAAGAGAGTGAAATGAATGTGTTGAACAAAGGAAATCTTGGGCGAAGAATACTAAAACGTCTATTAAGTCTTATCATTGTAGTTTGGGGTGTCGTAACATTAAGTTTTTGCTTGCAAGTATTTACAGGAACGGACCCTGCGGAAATGATTGTACGGAAAAACAGTTTGTTTGCTACAGAAGAACAAATTCAGACCGTAAGGGAACAGCTTGGTTTGGATGCTCCGTTTCACGAGAGATATATTGACTACATCAAAGGAGTTGCAACTGGAGATTTAGGAACTGCGATTACGAATCGGCAACCGGTTATTGAAAATATTAAAGACGCTCTCCCTGTGACTTGTACAATGATTATTATGGCAATGGCATGGGTGATTCTATTTACAGTGATTCTTTCTGCAATTTCTGTGATACGTAAAAATGGGATTTTTGATAATGTTACAAGAATTGTTTGTATCATTGGTATCTGTGTGCCGAGTTTTTGGCTTGCTTTAATTCTCTTGACGGCTTTTGCAGTTAATATTCCTATTTTTAGTGTAATTGCAGACGGCAGTATAAAATCTTTGATTTTGCCGTCTATTGCTATGGCGGTTCCGATAATTTGTATATCTACAAGAGTATTACGAGCTTCTGTATTAAATGAGTTAAAAAGTGATTATGTAGCTTATGCCAGAGCAAGAGGTTTCTCCAATTCACAAATTGTTTTCGGAGAAGTTTTGAGAAATGCACTCCCCGCTGCCATTACTCTTTTTGCCCAATATTGTGCTGCACTTTTTGGAACATCTGCTTTGGTTGAAAGTGTATTTTCTATTGACGGACTTGGAATCTACTTAATGGAAGCCTGCGAAAGCATGGACGTCTATGGTATATCTGGCGCTATTTTAATATGTGCTATCCTTTTTGTTCTCTTTAATACAGTAGCCGACATTCTTTCCAGCGTAATTTGTCCTGCGTATAGGAGGAAAAGAGTATGAAAAGGAAACCTCAAATTATCATAGGAATTATTCTAATAGTAATATTCGTTCTGCTTGCGGTAGCAGCACCACTTTTAGCCCCTAATGATCCAAACGCTACTGATTTAGCATTAAAAAATGCGCCGCCCTCCGCAGAATATCCGCTTGGTTGCGACCAAATGGGAAGATGTGAATTATCTCGTTTGATTTATGGCGCGAGGTACTCTCTTGGACTTTCCATTCCTGTACTGATTATTTTAGCTTCCCTGTCATTATTTATCGGGTGTTATTCAAGCTATAAAAGCGGAATTGTTGACGAAATCATGCGGCTGATATGCGATATTTTTATGGCATTTCCATTGATTGTTATAGCCATGTCGCTCGTCTCTGCGGTGGATAATTCTGTAGCCAGTATCATTATTGCTATTGGTATTTCAATGACTACTTGGTTTTTAAGAATGGTACGTTCTTATGCTAAAACTGAATGTGGTAAAGAATATATCGAGGCAGCGCGTATTTCCGGTGCTTCTAACTTCCGAATCGTAACACGGCATTTGATTCCGAATGTATTACCACAATTTATTGTCTACTTTACAACTGGTATTGCTACGGCAATTATGTCTGTTTCCAGCTTTGCTTTTCTTGGGGTTGGTCTTATTGCAGGAACACCAGAGTGGGGCGCTATGCTTAATGAAGCGAGAAACAGTGTGTACTCTAATCCGGGTCTCATTATCTATCCGGGAATTTGTCTCATTGTATGCTGTGCAGGATTCAACCTTTTAGGCGAAGGACTGCGGGACGCTATTGGAAAGGAGGACGAGATCAGTGCCTCTTGAAGTAAAAGACCTTTCTGTATTTCTTGCGTCCGGTGAAGTAGTTACGGAACATATTTCTTTTCAAATTGAGAAAGGAAAAATGCTTTCGATTGTCGGAAGTTCCGGCGCAGGAAAAACTACAATTTGTAAAGCCATTATGGGATTACTTGGCTCAACATATAAAGCCACGGGAGAAGTTTGGTTTCAAGGAAAAAATTTACTGTCTCTTTCAAAAAAAGAGTGTCAAAAAATATATGGAAAAGAAATTTGTTTTATCATGCAAAATCCTATGACGGCCTTTAATCCCTCTCTCCGTGTGGGGAAACAATTAGAGAAAACTTTTTTACAGCACCATGCGCGTACTTCAAAAGATGAAATGTTTTCTCTATTCGATAAAACATTACGTCAATTAGGATTAGAGGACACAGAGAGAATATTAAAAAGTTATCCTTTTACCCTTTCAGGCGGTATGCTTCAACGCCTTATGATTACTGCTGCTCTAATCAACCAACCGCAAATTTTGGTTGCCGACGAAGCCACTACTGCAATCGACGCATGTAATCGTGTGGAATTGATGAAGGAGCTAAAGAGTCTTTGTAAGGAAGGAATGTCGATATTGTTTGTTACCCATGATTTAAGGGCTGCCTCATATTCAGACCAGCTTCTTATTATGAATCATGGAAAAATTGTTGAATCAGGAGAAACCAAAAGTATCATAGAAAATCCAAAGCAAGAATATACGGAATATCTTCTCAATGCTTGCCGATTAGAAAGGAGGGAATTGATGTGATTGAAGTAAAGAATTTGAGTTGTTCTTTTTCCGAAGGAGCTTTCACTAAAAACAAATTTACGGCCGTATCGCCTATTAGTGCTATTTTCAAGAATGGAGGGCGCTATGCCATTGTAGGTGAATCCGGGTCTGGCAAAACGACTTTGGCACGAATGATTGCTGGCCTTCAACGACCAGATAACGGCAATGTGTTAATTGATGGAATCGCTGTATATGGTAGGAGACGTATTGCAGAGAAAGAGCATTTTAAGAAAGTGCAGATTATACAGCAAAATTCTGCTTCTGCCCTTGACCCCAAAATGACAATCGGAAAATCCATTGAAGAACCGCTAAGTTGTTTCTTTCACATGGAAAAAGCGGTAAGGAAAAAGCGTTGTGAAGAATTGATGGCTCTTTGCAATCTACCCGTTGATTATTATGCCAGACTACCTTCGGAATTATCCGGTGGAGAACAAAAACGAGTGGCGATTGCGCGTGCTTTAGCCGCCAGTCCAGAGTGTTTGATTTTTGATGAAGCCACAAATGGTTTTGATTTGCCACTGCGAAAAAAAATCATGGAAGAAATTATTGAACTTCAAAAGAAAGTTGGTTTCACTTTAATTTTCATTACTCACGATATGGAACTTGCTGTTGTTGTTGCTGATGAAATTCTTGTAATGAGAAATTCTCACTTAATAGAACAGGTCGCTTTTTCCGGCGATACTTCTGCATTCACCAATAGCTATAGTAAAGTTTTATTAGAGGCCAGCGGCATAATTTAATCAAGCAATCCAATAACTTTGGATAAAAATATGACAAGAAAGGAAATGATTACAATGAAATTCAAACGATTAGTAACAGCATTGCTGTCTGCAACTTTGATGATTTCTCTCGCGGCGTGTTCTGGCAATGAGAAACCAGCGGAATCGCAGACCGGAGAAGGAACCACAGCGGAGGCTATCCATGTTAATTTAGCTGAAAGCTGGGGATTTGAGTATTTCTATACAATTATTACTCCCGATGTTTCTTCCAGTACAGGATATGATATTACATACTACCTCACCAGCTTTTACGACACATTAGTAACATATAACGAAAACAACGAACTTGTTGGCTCTCTTGCCGAGGATTGGTCTATGAGCGATGATGGAAAAGTATATACTTTTCATATCAAAGAGGGAATTAAATTCTCCGATGGTTCTGATTTAACCGCCGAAGATGTAGCAAAATCTCTTATGGCTGTTCCTGTTAATCTCGGCCAATATAATGGTGGTTATGGTCGTCTTTCAACGATTATTGAAAGTGCCGAAGCAACTGATGATTATACTGTAGAGCTACGTCTAACACAGCCTTATTATAATACTTTGCGTGAACTCTGCCTTGCAAATCCATTTGGCATTGTTTCTAGTGAACAGCTCGGAGAAGATTTGAAAGCAAAAGACACTTTCAAAACAGCCACTTATGGAACAGGTCCGTATATGTATGAAGGTGATAATGACGGTCAGACTTGGAATTTTGTCCGCAACCCAAATTATTGGGGAGAAGAACCAGAAGTAGATAGCTTTTCTATCAAGAATATCCCTGATAATGACGCAAAAATTCTCGCACTGAAAAATGGCGAAATTGACTTTATTTCTGGCATTAAGAATGTATCTGCTGAAAGTTATGATGAAATTAGTCAAACCGAAGGATTTGGTGCTAAAATTGATGAAAAAGCCTTACAGACCTACTATGTCGGCTACAATTTGAATGATACAATTTTTGGAGATCAGGTTATAAGAGAAGCTATTTCTGATGCTATTGATAAGGACGCAGTAGTAGAAAGTATCTACGGCGGACTGCACGGAAAAGCCGATACGTTCTTTTCCAGTGATTTGCCTTACTGCGACGTAGAGCAAGCTACAACCACTTTTGATATTGATGCCGCTAATAAACTTTTAGATGAAGCTGGATATACAGATTCCGACGGTGACGGTATCAGGGAAAAAGATGGTACGAAAATATCTGCGGACTTCTTGTATCAGACCGGTTCTGCGTCCGATGATAATTTAGCTGTATATATTTGTGACCAAGCAAAAAAAATTGGGATTGAATTGACGCCAAATTCTGCGGTAATGATGGATTGGTATGCAATGGTTCAGGGCGGCCAGTATGGTTTAACTATCTTTAAGACACAGGGCGGTTTTTATGACCCAGCTAATGTTGTAACAAACATTAACCCTCAGACTTCTATGGACCCGATTTTAATGTTGATTGGTACAACAAAACCGGAAATGGCAGAATTGGTATCTGAACTGGACGCTTCTACAGATGAAACCCGGATTCAGGAAATTTATAACACGATTCTCACCACAATAGCAGATGAAAACTTAACTACACCGCTTGTATATATGCACCAGTTAGCAATTTACAGTGACAAGGTTAAGGATTATACTTTCCCTATGGATTCCAATTTTACATCTATTCAAAATATTAAGGTGAAGTAACTCCTTACATAAAAGGGCGGCTAACCATAGCCGCCTTTTCTTATAATTATGATTGTGAGCTAATTGGAGCAATAATATACCTAATAGGTCGTAGAAGCAAAAAGAAAAAAATATTACAATAAAATAGCGGTTAGCATATACTGACCAAATTTGAAAGGAGGACTTGTTTCTATGAAACAAAAAAACAATGGGATAAAGCGGCTCCTTGAATTTACCGGAAATAAACGGGGCGTTCTAAATTTATCCCGCATTTTATCCGGCATAAGTGCCATTTTCATTTTAGGCCCTTTCCTTTGTGTGTATTTTGCAGCACGGGATTTAGTTGATGTATTTACCGGCAGCCCTTTAGATACAGAAAGTTTAGTTCGCTGGGGCATAATTGCTTTAGCTCTGGAGCTGATCGGATTGCTTCTGTACTTTTGCGCCTTGCTTTGTTCTCACGTTGCTGCCTTTCATACAGAAAAAAATTTGAAAATGGCCGCATTAAAGCACCTTGCAAAAATGCCTATGGGATATTTTGACACAAATCCCAGCGGAAAATTACGTAAAATCATTGATGAAAACAGTTTTCAGACCGAAACCTTTATTGCCCACCAGCTTCCCGATTTGGTAGGCGCACAAGTTACAATGGTAATTAGCCTTATTCTTATGCTGATTTTTGATTGGCGTGTTGGCGTACCATTACTCCTTCTTTTTGGGATTGGTTTCTTCCTTCAATCTTCACTTATGGGCAAAGAAGGTATGAAACTTATGCAGACCTATCAGGATTCTTTGGAAACGATGAATCACGAAGCAGTTGAGTATATCCGTGGAATATCTGTTTTAAAAGTTTTTGGACAGACGGTACAATCTATTACAAAGTTCAATGACGCCATTAAATCATACCGAAAATTTGCGCTGGCTTATACAATGTCATGTAAAAAGGGTATGGTAGCCTTTAACTCTGTTATCAATTCCAGTTTTCTTGTGCTTGTACCCACAGCATTGATTATTGGTTTAGTATCTTCTGATCTTGTAGGCTTTACGCAAAGTTTCCTGTTTTATGTGATTTTTTCTCCTGCTTGTGCGGTCATGTTGAATAAAATCTTATACATGACAAGCTATAAAATGCAGGCTGAAGAATCTATGCGACGAATTGACATGATTTTAACCGCTAAAACACAGGAAGAAACAAACCAACCCAAGCACCCCAAGAGCTATGATGTTGTTTTTGAAGATGTTACCTTTTCCTACGAAACGGCTGAACAGCCAGCGATTTCAAATCTTAGCTTTATTGCTAAAACGGGTACAACAACAGCATTGGTTGGACACTCCGGCTCCGGTAAGAGCACTACTGCCAGTCTGATTCCACGTTTCTATGACGCCGGAGAAGGAAAAATTAAGATTGGCGGCGTAGATATTCAAGAAATTGCTCATAAGGATTTAATGCAGATGGTAGCTTTTGTATTTCAAAATCCAAAACTTTTTAAGGACAGTCTTTTAGAGAATATTCGTGCCGGTCGGCCTAACGCCACAAGAGAAGAAGTTTTACAGGCAGCACACATGGCGCAATGCGATGATATTTTAGCCAAATTTCCGCAGGGTATAGATACCGTCGTCGGCAGTAAGGGAGTTTATCTATCTGGCGGAGAAACGCAAAGAATTGCAATAGCGCGGGCTATTTTGAAAAATGCCCCTATTATCGTTCTTGATGAAGCTACAGCCTACGCTGACCCAGAGAATGAACAGCAGATTCAGCAAGCCTTTGAAGGTTTGACAAAAGGAAAAACGGTCATTATGATTGCCCACCGTCTTTCTACAATTCAAGACGCAGATCAGATTTTGGTTATGAAACAAGGTAAACTTGCTGAACAAGGAACTCATACTTCTTTGGTAGAACAAAATGGAGAATATGCTCGTATGTGGGAAAACTATACAAAAACAACACAGTGGCATATTGGAAATGAGGTGAAAGTATGCTAAAGCGTATGTTTGCATTGAGCGATCAAGGCTCAAAAGATTTAAACAAAGGAATAGCCGCTACAACACTTAGCAATATTTGTTTGATTATTCCTTCCAGTATTTTAATTATGGTGATATGGGAACTCCTAAATATAATTTCAGGTGAATCCGCAGGAATTTCAGAATATGTTCCACTGTTTTGTATAGTGACAGTTGTATTATTTATTATTGTCTTTTTAACTCAATGGCTTCAATACAACAAAACATATACTGTTGCTTATGAAGAAAGTGCAAATCGAAGAATTGTCCTTGCTGAAAAATTACGCAGACTTCCATTATCATTCTTCGGTCAAAAAAACTTATCTGATTTAACGACCACAATTATGGGCGATTGTACTGCATTGGAACGTGTATTTTCAAATGCACTACCCCAGTTATTCGGAACAATTTTTATGTTCCTTATTACTGCCACATGCTTGCTTGTCATGGATTGGAGATTAGGGCTTTGTGTCGTAGTTCCTGTTCCTGTAGCTGCCTTAGTTGTATTTGCGGCGAGAAAGGCACAGGCCAAAGCAGAAAGTGCCAATATGGACGCAAAACGTGCTGCTTATGATGGTGTTCAAGAATATCTTGACACAATTCAGGAGTTAAAATCATGCTCCAGAGAGGACGAGTATTTAGCCGGTCTGGAACAAAAGCTGGATAATGTAGTCCGCTGCTCTTTCCGTAATGAAATTGCACCGGGCGCAGCAACGACAACCGCACAATTTATTTTACGCTTTGGGCTTGTTGCTGTATTGTTGGTTGGAGGGTATCTTGTTGCTGCCGGTTCTCTTACTGTTCCAATGTTTATTCTATATCTCATTTTTGCCGGAAGAATTTACGACCCATTTACAAGTTGTTTTATGCTTATGGCAGAAGTATTTTCTTCATTGGTAAGCGTTAAGAGAATGAAACAGATTGACGCAACACCAGAGCAAACAGGAACAAATATCTGCAATAATAAAGGATTTGATATTGAATTTAAAGATGTTCATTTTTCCTATAATGAGGAACCTGTTTTAAAAGGAGTATCATTTACTGCTAAGCAAGGAGAAGTTACTGCTTTAGTAGGACCTTCAGGAAGTGGAAAATCAACAGCTTCAAAACTGGCTGCTCGTTTTTGGGATAGCGATTCCGGCAAAGTTACTTTGGGTGGCGTCAATGTAAAGACGGTTGAGCCGGAAACACTGTTTAAAAACTTTGCGATTGTTTTTCAGGACGTATTACTTTTTGATGAAACAGTTATGGAAAACATTCGTCTTGGCCGAAACGGTGCTACTGATGAAGAAGTTATGGCTGCTGCTAAAGCTGCACAGTGCGAAGAATTTATTCAGCGCCTTCCACAAGGTTATCAAACCAATATCGGTGAGAATGGCAGCGCCCTCTCCGGCGGTGAACGACAGCGTATTTCCATTGCGCGAGCTTTATTAAAAAATGCTCCCGTTGTTCTTTTAGATGAAGCTACAGCGTCTATGGACGCAGAAAGCGAAACTTTGGTGCAAGAAGCATTATCTGCTTTGCTTAAAGACAAGACCGTTATGGTAATTGCACATCGTATGAGAACAGTTGCCAATGCTGATAAGATTGTTGTTCTGGACGATGGGAAGATCAGTGAAATGGGTACACCGCAAGAGCTGATGAAGAAAAATGGTTTATATGCTCATTTGGTAAACCTGCAACGAGGTAAATAATATACACCTTTGGGGAAGGAAGGTGAGGCAATCATTTGATTTCAATGATTGCAAAAATGGCTTGGATAAGGAGACAAGAGCAGGAAAACTCTACTTGTTCTGATTCGGAGTGTTATGAGGATTTACATGTGGTTGGTGAAGATTATTTAGAAGCTGTTTTGCTTCTTAATCGCCAAAAAGGTAATGTGCGCGGTGTTGATCTTGCTGATTTTTTGGCGCGTTCAAAACCTACTATTACGAATATGGTTACACGTTTATGTGAATGTGGATTTCTAATCAGGGATAACGACAAATATATTCACTTAACAGAAAAAGGGAAGGAAATAGCTGAAATGATTTATGAAAGACACCGTTTTTTACAGAACGTTTAATTGAGGCTGGTGTAGACCCTAAAACTGCTGAAAAAGACGCTTGCCGATTAGAACACGCCATAAGTAACGAATCCTTCCAAAAATTAAAAGGTTCTTTAAAGAAATGAGGTGATAACATGGGAAGTTAGTTGTACTTGATTTGTTGGAAACCGGCAGACAGATAGGCGAAAAACTATTTGTACTGCTTACCGCAGATCAGAAAAAGGAACTGACGCAGTTTGTTCTTGAAGATAAAACGGGCGGCGTCAATTCGGCTGACATTCCATGCTACCCTATTTTTCATGGCAAGTATTCTGTGTCAAAACGAACAGGCCCGCCTTTAACAGAAATACGAGAAGGTGAAATATACTTTTGTCTGGAGCAAAGACTTGTTATTGTCCGTGAACAGATAGTCGAATTAACTGTGAAAGAGTTTGAAATCTTTGCCCTTCTCATTATGAATCCCAAACGGGTATTTACTTATGAAATGCTTATGGATTTGGTCTGGCATGAAGATTATACCTATTATTCCAGAAAAGCAGTAAACAACCATGTGAGTAATCTGCGAAAGAAATTAAAAATTTTTCCCGATCTGCCGGATTATATTAAAAGTGTCTACGGTATCGGCTATAAATTTGAAGTAAAATAGTGAAGCGCAGCGGTATTTTTCGTACCGCTGTGTTTTTGTTTTCAGCACAATCTTTGATGGGTGTATATAAATTGCCTTTCACTGTCGATTTACATAGAAAGATTTATTGTTTTATCGCTAATTGCGGTCAATATGAGTAGAAATATGACATTCCTAGAAAAAGAATAGCAGATATTATCATATAATTGCCCCTGAAATTGAAGGAGACCAATGGTGACGAGCCCTTTTGCCATCCTTCATAACTGGAGGGCAACGCTTTGATTGTAAGGTTACTAACAAAGAAAAACGAAAATTATCTTCTTTGGGGCTAGCAATCATAAGCATAACATCACACTGGAAAAGCATTTTAGTTTCTGTGCTTTCTTTGGGCCTAAGCGGGCTTTTATTCGTCTTAGCTGCGACATACACCGCTTCCATTGATCCAGAGTCTATTGTAAAGAAAGATGTCTACCAGTATGGACAATTTGCGATTGAAACCACTGGTAAATACAGCGAGAAAGTTTCAGAGATTGAAAACTTCAAACAAAAGATAATGGAGTTTCCAAACATTAGCAATATAAAGCAAGTTGTTGAAACAGATATTA